>Ga0335397_10005292_pt1 | contig 16905 bp, 14 predicted proteins | sample MAT04_FD_205740 | JGI IMG/M metagenome (GOLD analysis project Ga0335397, IMG submission 205740) | Freshwater microbial communities from Lake Fryxell liftoff mats and glacier meltwater in Antarctica - MAT-04 (spades assembly) (version 2) ... | reverse complement strand
GCTTGACCCAGACAGCGTCAAGCAACGCCGTCATTCCGGGCTTGACCCGGAATCGAGAAGTGCGTCATACCGGCGAACGCCGGTATCCAGTAATGCGTCCCGCAGGACGACCTCGCAACGAATACCTCTGGATTCCGGGCTCTGCACTTCCTGCGGTCGCCTGCGCCGGAATGACGGGGCTATGCAAGACGCCGGCGAGCAACACCGTCATTCCGGGCTTGACCCAGACAGCGTCAAGCAACGCCGTCATTCCGGGCTTGACCCGGAATCGAGCAGTGCGTCATACCGGCGAACGCCGGTATCCAGTAATGCGTCCCGCAGGACGACCTCGCAACGAACACCTCTGGATTCCGGGCTCTGCACTTCCTGCGGTCGCCTGCGCCGGAATGACGGGGCTATATCAGACGCCGGCGAGCAACACCGTCATTCCGGGCTTGACCCGGAATCGAGAAGTGCGTCATACCGGCGAACACACCGCGTCTCGTCTCTTACCCGCCATAACCATCAGCAGCACAGCCCCCAACAAACTGCCCACCGCATCGGCCGCCAGATCATCCAGGCCCGCGGAACGGCCCGGCAAATAGACCTGATGCCACTCATCCAGAGTGGCCACCACCAGCGCCCCGGCAACGGCCAGCGCAAGCATTCGCCAGCCGCGCAAACCGCTGGCCAGCCCAATAGACGCTGCCAGCACGGCAAACAGGCTCGCATGAGCAACTTTGTCCCACGGAGCGGGGAACAGACCCACGGCAACCGGCTGTGCGCCGCCTACAAACAGACCAAGCACAATGCCCAGCGCCAGCAGCAAGGTAAAAGCGCGCCAGCGCTCAACTAATACACGTTTAACAAACACAATGGCCACTACGAACCCCTCGATCAAAACACAGTCGCCGCCCAACGCGCTGAATCAGGCATTGTTGTGGCTGCCGATTATCGCAGGATTGATCGCGCTCTACGTGCCGAGCCTGATCGATCTGATGCGCGGCATCTGGAGCAGTGACGCGCAAGCCCACGGTCCCATCGTGCTCAGCATCGCCTGCTGGCTGGCCTACCGAAAATGGCCGGATATGTGGAAAGCCAGCGCAGGCCAGCCTCCTTCGGTCTGGGGCTGGCCGATCTTCATCTTCGGTCTGATGCTCTACATTATCGGCCGATCGCAGGCCATCCTCATCTTTGAGGTCGGCTCGGTCATCTGGTTGCTCGCCGCCATTCTTCTGCTGACACGCGGCAGCGCGGCACTCAAGGCGCAGTGGTTCGCGCTCTTCTTCATGCTCTTCATGATCCCGCTGCCAGGTGTGGTGGTCGATACCATAACCATGCCAATGAAAATGGCTGTCTCCTACGTGGCCGAGCACATCCTATTCTGGGTGGGTTACCCCATCGCCCGCACCGGCGTCATCCTGCAGATCGGGCAATACATGCTGCTGGTCGCTGACGCCTGCGCCGGACTGCATACCCTATTCACGCTCGAAGCGCTGGGCTTGCTCTATCTCAATATCGTGCGCCATGACTCGCTGTTCCGCAACGTGACACTAGCCATTTGCATCGTGCCTATTTCTTTTACCGCCAACGTATTCCGTGTGATGGTACTGACGCTGATTACCTATCACTTTGGCGACGAAGCCGGGCAAGGCTTCCTGCACGGCTTTGCCGGCATGGTGCTCTTCCTCAGTGCGTTGTTGCTGATCATCGGTGTGGATTCACTGCTGCAATTCGGCGTCAGGTTTAAAAGCGCCCGCACCGCAAAAATTGGAACCTGACACCCATGAGCATGAACAACCCTTGGCGCAGCAATTTCATCCTCCTGGCGCTCATGCTGATTGCTGCGTTCTCAGAATTCGCCCTGACTCCGACAAAGAAACTTTCACAGCAACTTGAAAGCATTGACCTGGAACAAGCGGTTCCGAAGTCTTTTGGTCAATGGAGCGTCGATACCAACGCCAGTCCAGTCCTCCCTTCGGCAGAAACCCTGGAGGCGGTAGCAAAAATATATGACCAGACCCTAAGTCGTACCTACGTCAATGAATCCGGTAAACGGATCATGCTTTCCATTGCCTATGGTGGTTCGCAGAATCAGCAATTGCGTGCGCACCGTCAGGAAGTGTGCTATGCGGCACAGGGATTCCAAATCTCGCAGTTAAAGCAAATTGATTTGCAATTCGGAAAGTCGACAATCAACGGTACGCGGATGATTGCTCAGCAAGGGAATCAGAGGATAGAACCGGTAACTTACTGGTTCACCATGGGTGATAAAGTTGTGCGTAGCTTTCTGGAACGGCAAATAACGCAATTGAGATATGCCTTCACAGGGTATTTGCCTGATGGTTATCTATTCAGGGTTTCTTCGATCTCCGCTGACTCCGAGCTTGCCTTCAAAGATCAGCAGTTATTCGCCGATGAATTATTACTGAATGTCGATATACGCCTAGCCAAACGGTTACTCGGTTCAAAAACTTAGATTAGTTATAAAAACTTTCTTATGAACAAAAATATTGAAAGTGCCAGATATGTCGGATCACCGATCCGTGATCCGGTGTTATCTGAAATGGCTAGCCAGTGCGCTGCGAATGGTCTTCTGAAGTTCGCCACCAGCCTTAGAGCGGATGGCTGATCAATATGAATACTGAAATACCAGGTGTTTTGTTCATTGTTAATTCCCTGTGTTTTGGTGGAGCAGAAAAACACGTTGTTTCATTGCTAAACAACTTGGATACAACCCGGTTTCGACTATTGCTGGCTTATCTCAAGCCTGAGGAAACGCTTCTACCTCAAATTGACGTTCAGCGTCTCCAAGCCGTGTTTTGTTGTGACGTCGGCAAGAAAATTGACTGGCGTTGCGTCCGCCGCCTGGCGCATGAAATCGAGTCCGGAAGAGTTGATGTCCTGGTATGCACCAACACCTATTCCATGTTGTACGGTTTTCTTGCCAGATGGTTGTCGCATCGACCAGTCAAAATTATTGAGGTTTTTCACACGACTTTGCTTCAAACGCCGAAAGACAAGTTGCAGATGATGTTTTACCGTCCTTTTTTCAAAAGTTGTGATTTGTTGATGTATGTATGCGAAAACCAAAGGTCATACTGGAGGAAGCAGGGACTTCGTGGCAAAACTGATCAGGTGATCCATAACGGCGTCGATACGGAGTATTTTTCCGAAAATTGTAGCCACGAAGAGAAGTTCTTGTTGCGTGCGAGGTATGGTTTTGCAGCCAATGATTATGTCGTAGGAATTTGCGCTGCTCTGCGCCCTGAGAAGGCGCACGGCGACCTTCTACAAGCGGTCCGGCGACTACGCGACAAAGGCATTTCAGCCAAATGCCTGATTATTGGCGACGGTGTTGAGAGATCAAGTATCGAAAAGCAAATCGCTCAACTTGATCTATCAGGGCACGTGGCAATCACCGGATTTCAGAAGGACGTTCGGCCCTTCGTGGCTTCCACCGATGTGATGGTGATCGTATCGCATGCAATCGAAACCTTTTCAATTGCTGCTTTGGAGTCCATGTCGCTAGGAAAATCAATGGTTATGTCAAAAATTGGTGGAGCCGAGGAGCAGATTCAGGAAGGCTGGAATGGATACGTTTTTCCGCCCGGTGATATTAACCAATTGACTGGCCATCTTGACACCCTTGCTGACGATCAAAAGCGATCAAGCCTTTCCGTAAATGCGCGCCAACGCGTCGTGGATCATTTCTCGTTACCCGTCATGGTCCGTCGATATGAACATGCACTGTATTCGACGCTTGGCCTGTCGCATGTCTGAAATACTTCACAGAAACCCTGTTCCTTCACCCACTGTTACCGTTGGTTTTGTTTACTGAATTAGCGCCAGGACATGAAATATGGGTATGACGCCGAATCGGATATGTATTGTCGCGCCAGCAGCATGGCCCGTGATCTCAGGTAGTAGCGAAATAAAGACTGTTGGTGGTGCTGAAGCACAACAATGTGATCTTGCGAGGACACTAGCCGGAGCTGGCTATCAGGTCAGTATGATCTGTATGGATTACGGACAACCCGATGCGGTGGAAATTGCAGGGGTGCGCGTATTCAAAATGCACGCCCCCCATTCTGGTCTACCTGTTGTGCGATTCATCCACCCCAGGTTTACATCGCTATGGGCTGCGATGCGACGAGCTGATGCCGATATTTACTACCAACGCTGCAGCGGCGTACATACGGGGTACACGGCTGCCTTCTGTCGTGTCCATGACCGAAAATTCATTTTCTCAGCCGCACATGATGCTGATTTCGAGGCCGACCTGCCTCTTGTCCATTATCGACGGGATAAGGCCATTTATATGTGGGGAGTGCGTAATGCTGACGCTGTCGTCGTGCAAAACCCTGTGCAAGCGGCTAACTGTAAAGCCTTGACTGGCATCAACCCAATACTGTTGGGAAGCTGCTATGTGCCACCTGATAGCGCCTGCGCTGATCCGAAGGGCTATGTGCTTTGGGCTGCAACCTTGCGGACATGGAAACGTCCGGAATTCTTTGTCGAGCTTGCGAAGAGATTGCCGCAGTACCGGTTCCGGATGGTAGGCGGGTCGGATGGGGAAACGGACTACGAGCCGTTGCGCGAGGCAGCAAAAGCACTTCCGAATCTTGATTTCGTCGGATTTGTACCACATGCGGAAATTGAAGCCCAATTCAATGGGGCGCGGTTGTTTGTCAACACCTCCATTTATGAGGGATTTCCAAACACATTTTTGCACTCTTGGGCAAGAGCGATACCAACGGTAAGCTTTGTGGATACTGGGTCGGTGGTAGCTGGCGCACAGGTCGTAACGCAAATTTCCGAATTTGATGAGATGGTGAGGCGTGTTGATCTAATGATGTCCAACGACGACGTATGGAACGACGCGGGCCGCCGGGGCCTTGCATGTTATCAACAGCAGCATTCGGTCGCGGCGGTTCTGGAAGAGCATGGAAGAATATTTGCACGAGTGCTCGGGTCAGAGTTGAATTCGCTGCTTGCAAATAATCCGACCTGAGCATTCCTATGTTAATTGGTTCTGGTTTGCTGGCGCGAGCTTTTGCTCCAATATCCTACCGAAATGAGCGAATGTGCATTTATGCGGCTGGCGTTTCAAACTCTGGTTGCAAGGATCAGCATGAGTTTGCTCGCGAAGAGGTACGACTGCGAGATGCGCTGCACAGGAACAAGGGGGCCGAGCTCTTCGTCTATTTCGGGACCTGCAGCGCTATAGATCCTGCCTCCCGGGATACCGCCTACGTTCAGCACAAACTGGCGATGGAGTCTCTGGTTGTATCGCATCCCAGTTACATGATTCTTCGGTTGCCCCAAGTGGCAGGCAAGACGCCGAACCCGCACACTTTGTTGAACTTCCTGTATGCGCGAATCTCGCGCAGTGAAGCATTCACACTTTGGAGCAAGGCCAGACGAAATATTATTGATATTGACGACATCGTATTCATCGCACGTCAACTGATCGATGATTGCTCGCAACGAAACGTTACGCAAAACATCGCCAATCCAGTCAGCTACGGCATGCGGGACATCGTTCAGGCGATGGAACGTGTCGTCGGCAAACCGGCGGTTTTTGATGTGGCGGACAAGACTTCTGAATACGTTATTGATATTAGTGGAATTAACCAGATTCTCAGAAACCTTCAGATTGGATTTGGCAGTGACTACCTTGAAAACATCTTGCGCAAGTATTACGGACCTTCTTTTTTAACTTTGGCCCACGAACAATGTCCGGAACTGCATTTTGATAGCCAAAAAAGCTTACCAGAGCTGGTATCCAACAATACGTTAAATTGGATGAAATGAGATTCGTCAAATGGCAAAACAGAATAGTTCAGGCGGACTAACCAACATGATGAATAGTTGGTTGTAAATGGCTCTATCCAAAGTGGTCGGGCTCTCCAGAGTGGTTAGCGCATTGAAGCCGGGTTTCAGTTCGGGGCGCACTGTCGACCGGACAATGGTTCTGGTTTTCCTGACCGCTACGGTTGTTGCACTTCTGACCGGTATGCTCATCGGAATAGGGGGAGGAATAGTTCTCACCTTGCTTGTTGTCGCCTTTGCCGGGCTAGTCTTGGCAATATCCAACTATCGCATCGGCGTCTGGCTACTCGTGCTGCTATTGCCATTTTCCGCTACCCAACTACTTCCTCGTCAGATGTTTGGCGTCACGGGACTCAGTCCCTTTAACATTCTGTTCGTATGCACCGTGGCAACAATGATAATGGCAAGACTTTTCAGCAAAAAAAATAGTATCGAATTTCCAGTGGTTCCCCGAATCCTTTGGATTTACGCAGGCGCCTTTCTCGCGACCACATTTTATGGCGCCTTGTTTGCACACAAAGGAATTGCTTCCCTGCTCATTGGTGATGCTGATGGGCCTCTTACGGCAAAAGCATACCTTCAGGTAGTTCTAATCAAACCAGTATTGATTCTGGCGGTCGGGTACATCGTTTCGGCATTTGCCAAAACCGGTAAAGGGGCGATGGGAGTTTTCTGGAGCATTGTCTCTGCTCTTCTAATAATGCTGGCCGTTGTCATTACGGCGATTGCCCTATCAGGGTTCAGCCTTACGGCGCTGTCAGCATCAAATGCCCGTGGGTTTCTCAGTTGGACCGGTCTGCATGCCAATCAGGTCGGCCTGTTTTTTACGATGGGATTTTCCTTGCTGCTGTTTTCTTCGCAGGGCGACGAACGGAAGCTGAGGGCATTTGTGTTGTTCTGTCTGGCATGCGCCACCGCTGTGGGGGCGGCACTGACCTTCTCGCGCGCAACTTTTCTGGGGTTGATACTGGTCGGCGGCTATTTTCTAATTTCGCGGCGGAAAATCGGAACGGCGCTTATCAGCCTGATTGTCGTGATTTTCCTCGCCTTCGCCTTGCCCGATGCCTTCTTCGAGCGTGCCACCACGGGTATCACCCATGGCAATTCAGATGCCTTGTCCGCTGGCCGGATAAACCATATCTGGCTCCCGATGTTACCGGAAGTGCTGAACAGTCCGCTGATCGGTCACGGTCAGCGATTCGTCATCTGGTCCCCTCAGATGCTGAGGGGAGACATTCTTACGTTTGTGGGCCACGTTCACAGCGCCTATCTTGAAACGCTTCTTGACATGGGTCTGGCCGGTTTGATCATCGTTGGTCTAACTTTCAGGTTCATGTGGAAAGCGTTCCGCGAATTGAAGGACAAGCATCCGGTCGGGCTCTGGCGAGGCTATTTCGAAGGGGCATCAATCTGCATTCCGATCTTGTTGGTGCTCGGGTTGACCGGTGAGGAATTCGTGCCAGCGATTCCCCAGGCTTTCCTATGGATATCCCTGGGTCTGGCTTTGGGTTTCCGGGAGGCAATCAAGGACTCAGTGGTTGCGATAACTGAAAAACACATGCAGAAGGGAAGAATAAAATGAGCATTCTGGTTAGCGGCGGCGCGGGCTTTATCGGTGCCAATTATGTTCTCGAGTGGCTGGCGCTGAATGATGAGCCAGTTATCAATCTGGATAAACTTACCTACGCAGGCAACCTGGAAAACCTTGCCGCTGTGCGGGATGACTCTCGCCATATCTTCGTCCAAGGGGATATCGGCGATTTCGATCTGGTAAGTAGACTGCTCGTTCAACATCGACCTCGCGCGGTGGTCAATTTTGCGGCTGAGTCCCATGTCGATCGATCGATTCATGGTCCGGGCGAGTTTATTCAGACGAATATTGTCGGTACTTTTCAGTTGCTTGAGGCCGTGCGGTCCTATTGGGCCAGTCTGGCGGACCAGGAAAAGTCGGACTTTCGCTTTCTGCACGTTTCGACGGATGAGGTGTACGGCTCGCTGGGCAGGGACGATCCGGCCTTTACAGAAATACATCGCTATGAGCCAAACAGTCCGTATTCGGCATCAAAAGCCGCTTCCGATCACTTGGTGCGTGCCTACCACCACACCTACGGCCTGCCGGTCTTGACCACGAATTGTTCAAACAACTACGGCCCTTTCCATTTCCCCGAAAAACTCATTCCGCTGATGATCGTCAATGCACTGTCAGGAAAATCGTTGCCTGTCTACGGTGACGGCCAACAGATTCGGGACTGGTTGTACGTGAAGGATCATTGTGGCGCGATACGCCGGGTTCTGGAAAGTGGTCGGCCAGGTGAAACCTACAACATTGGTGGCTGGAACGAAAAACCGAATCTGGAAATTGTGCATACCGTGTGCGACTTGCTCGACGAACTGCGCCCACGGGTAGACGGAGTGCCTTACCGCGAGCAAATTACCTATGTGACTGATCGCCCGGGTCACGACCGGCGTTATGCCATTGATGCACGCAAGATAGAGCAGGAACTCGCTTGGAAGCCGGCGGAAACTTTTACGAGCGGCATTCGTAAAACTGTCATCTGGTATCTGGATAATCAGACCTGGGTTGACAGTGTGTTGAGTGGTTCCTATCGCGAGTGGGTAGAACGTAACTATAGCCGATGATCGGTCTAGGCAGCTGAAAGTCACCAGTACTTCCTCCTGCGAAGAGATGTTCGGAACAATGAGTGTCCGGGTGTCGTTGTCGTCCCGGCATGTCGACAGGACGATATCTCTAGTAGGCAGTCTTGCTGGAACGCGTGGATAAAAAACTCCGTCATTCCGGGCTTGACCCGGAATCCGACCGAAGGAAGTGCAGAGCCAGTGGTGCACTACTTGATTCCGGCTTTCGCCGGAATGGCAATTTTTAACTTAATCAGCGCTTCCCTAGGTATTCGGAAGGCTTACGTAATCGCTAAGTTGCCCCAAGGGAATACAGAACCATCCAATTGGCACCTGGACTGATCAGCCCAGGCAATGCGTGAACAATATCGGGAGAGTATTGGTCGTGACAGAACGTAAAGGCATCATCCTGGCGGGGGGCTCAGGTACCCGGCTTTATCCGGCGACCCAGGTCGTTTCCAAACAACTGCTTCCGATCTTCGACAAACCGATGATCTACTACCCGCTGTGCACGCTGTTGCTGGCCGGGATTCGCGATGTGCTGGTAATTTCAACGCCACAGGATCTACCTCGCTTTGAGCAGTTGCTGGGAAATGGCAGCCAGTGGGGAATCAATCTGGCGTATGCGGTACAACCCTCGCCCGATGGCCTGGCGCAAGCGTTTCTGATCGGGGAAACCTTTCTCGATGGCGCGCATTCCGCGCTGGTGCTTGGCGACAATATTTTTTATGGAAGTGAATTTACGGCCTTACTGGCGAATGCGGTCATTCAGCCGGCGGGTGCTACCGTATTCGCTTACCCGGTGCAGGACCCCGAGCGTTATGGGGTGGTGGAGTTTGACAGCCAGCGCAGGGCTCTGAGCCTGGAAGAAAAACCGGCGATGCCCAAATCCCATTATGCGGTGACCGGCCTTTATTTCTATGACGAAGAAGTCGTACGGCTGGCAAAGTCGATCCGGCCTTCGGCCCGGGGCGAGCTTGAAATTACCGATCTGAACCGGCTCTATCTTGAACAGGGGAACCTGACTGTTGAAATCATGGGGCGTGGTTATGCCTGGCTGGACACTGGGACACATGAGTCATTGCTGGAAGCCAGCCAGTTCATTCAAACCATCGAAAAGCGCCAGGGCTTGAAGGTTGCGGTACCCGAAGAAATCGCCTGGCGGCGAGGTTGGATTGACGATGCCCAGTTGACCCGCCTGGCCGAGCCGTTGGCGAAGTCCGGCTATGGCCGCTACCTGATTGGGTTGCTTGAGGATACGGTCTTTGATCGCCTTGGAAAAAAGAAGTGAGAGTGTCAGTAGAAACACGCAATTGAATGCGAATTGAGGCGTTTTTCCGGTTCCCGGAAGCGCTTTCCGATTCAGTTTTCTGTTGATCCTGAAAATTTATTGATCGGATAGTAGTAATGCAAAAAGCAAAGATAAAGGTTTTCATCGTTTCACTTCGTGATAGCCACGAGCGGAGAGAGAAGGTATCCAGCCAGTTGCATGCGCTGAAAATCCACTTTGAGTGGATTGATGCCATTCTCGGGCGTGCTTTGCCAACGGAAGAGATCAGGCAATATCAGTTGAATCAGCGTAGCGGTGGAGGTCGTCCATACGATATAACGCCGGGCGAAATTGGATGTGCCTTGAGCCACAACGAGGCTTACCGAAGAATCATTGAAGATGGTTTGGACGGTGCCATCATTCTTGAAGATGACATTCAGCTTCTCGATGGATTTGCCGAGGTCGTGGCATTTTTTCAGCAATCCTCTTCACTTGTCTCGTCGGGTAGTGTGGTCATTCTCGGTGGCCTGGACGGCTTGCAAGAAAAGACTAAGGTGACCCACAGCCTGTGGGGCAGCTTAAGGATCTCGGGCAATTACAAACTGCTGGTGTCGGTTGATTCCTGGTTCTGGCGTGCGTGCAGCTATTACATCGACAAGGTTGCTGCAGTGCAGTTGCTTGAATTCAACCGCGGTGTCTATGCCGTCGCGGATGAATGGAACTACTTTTTGAAGAAATCGATTATCGAGCGGATCATGTATGTCCAGCCTTGGGTAACGGAGCATCCCACCGGGTTTGATGATGGTTCCATTCTTGCTGTTGAAAGGGCGTCGGCCACTGCCAGTCTCCGATTAGCGTCAGACTCTCAGTCGATAAGCACACTCAGGACTATTGTTCGCAACAGTCGCCGGCAAATGCGGCGGCTGATTCCTAACGTGCGCCCAAGAACCTAGCATGTCAAAAATACGGCAAGGGGCAGCATTTAACCTGATCAGCCAGGTTATCGACCAGGCGTTACAGTTTCTGGTGCCGATCTTCCTTATTCGATTGCTTGACGCCGATCAGTTTGCAGACTATCGAATTTTCTGGCTTGTCGTGGGAACCTGCATGCTTCTGGGGCCTCTTGGCTTACCCTATGGCTTGCAATATTTCATTCCGCGATTGGACAACAGCAAAGACCGCGCTACCCTAGTGGGACAGACGCTTCTGTTATTGTTGATATCGGGTGTTCTCACTGGATTGGCCGTGTATTTTCTGGCTCCTTGGTTGCCAGAGCATATCAGAGTTTTTCTATCCAGTTACCAAACAATCACGCTGGTCTTTCTGGTGCTGTGGGTTACCGGTGCTGCTACAGACACCTTGGCCAATGCCCATCAGGACTATACCGTACAGTTTCTTGGCGTCAGTTCATTAGCCATACTTAGAGCCGCGTTGATTCTGGGTTTGGCTTTTACGTATCGTGATATTCAGCCCGTGTTCTTCGGACTGGTTGCCTTGGCAGTATTCAGGCTGGGGTTTGCGCTGGTTTATACGATCTGTCGCGATGGTTGGCACATTGCCGGAGCTTCGCTGGACAATATCAAGCGGCAGTTTGCCTATTCCGTGCCGTTCGGTTTGTCATCTGGCCTGTATAGCCTTAGAAAATACGGGGAACAATGGGTCGTTGTCAGTCTCTTCAGCACCCAAAATTTTGTGGCGTTTTCGTTTGCGGCAACCGCCGTGCTCCCTGTCATGCTTATTCAGTCGGCGATTGGAAGTACATTGCTTTCGAGACTGAACGACCTCCACCAGCAAGGGCAATTTGAAAAACTACTGGAATTGAATAAAAAGGCAAATCTTGTCTCCGGGCTGTTTGTATTTCCTGCTATCGTTTTTCTCTTTGTCTTTGCACCGGAGATTGTCGAACTGCTCTATACCGCTACCTATCTTGATGCCGTGCCAGTCATCAGAATCTACCTGTTTCAGGTCCTGCTCGGGGTTGACGTGGGTTCGCTGTGCAGTGTGTATGGCATGGGTAAGTTCATGCTGCGGTTTGCCGGAAGCATGCTGCTTGTTTCGCTGCCACTCAGCTATCTGGGCGGCTCGCTCTTTGGATTGACTGGCGCGGCCTACGGCAGCCTTCTGGCCTCAATGCTGGCTGCATGTATTCAATATTCTGCAGTGGCCAGTGTGGTGGGCGTAAGCCTGAGACAGCTACAACATTGGCGGGCGTTGTTTTCAACCTTGACTATCGCCATCTTGGCAATTCTCCCGATCGTGCAAATTCTTAGCACATTCAACGTTGATCACCTGTTTTTGCGCTTGGTGTGTGCTGCTACCACGTATGGATTGATCTACCTCGCGGTAATCATTATGACTGGCCGTCATAAGGTACTAACCGCCTAACTATTGAATATGTGAAGGCCATGACAATTCTTGTAATTACCAACAGGGCACTATCTAACTTCTCGAATGGTTATGACCTTCGAGTCTGGTACCTGTGCCAAGCCTTGTCTCAGCGGGAAAAACTGGTGCAACTGGTCTTGCTACAGGATTGTCAGCAGACGAGTAATGCCGATATGCAGCCGACTACACTGTTCTCTGAAATACATGCACTGCCTGCTATCGACAAAGTACGCTCAAGCCCGTTTCGCCATCTTCGCATGAGCGAGGCTGATTTCTTCAAGTTGGGATATCCGGAGTTTTATAAAACGGCGGTTCGTGAGATTGAAACTCAGTGCAAAAAACACGGTATCGAAAAAATCGTCGTTTTCGGTTCGAACCTGGCGGAATTTGTCCGTGATTTTTCCGGCAGTAAAAAAATACTGTTCGAAGTATGCGATAGCGTTGTTTTGACTGCCGAACGCCAATTCAATGCGTCGAACGAGCCGGGGATCGTGGGACGGTTGAAACGCCAATTGTTGCTTTGGCGATGGAAAAGGCTGGAGGGAAAGCTACCCCATTGGTTTGACCGGGTTGCAACCATCAACAAGGCCGATAGCGCCACCGTAGCCACTTTGGCTGGTGGGCAACATCAGGTTGCAATTATCCCGAATGGCGTCGATCCATCTCTTGAGGGCGCTTACCAGGAAGGAAAGGCACTGCGCAAAGGAGTGGCGTTCTGGGGAAATCTATCTTTTGCTCCGAACCTGGATGCTGTCCGCTTCTTCTACTACGACGTCTATCTTCCCTATTTGAAACCTGCCGGCGTCGAGTGGTGTGTTGTTGGGCGCGACGCTGAAAGCTGGTTGATCGAGGCAGCACGGCATGACGAAGGAATTCGATTGACGGGTTATGTGGTTGATTTGCGCGCCTTGCTGATTGAATATCCGGTCATGGTCAATCCAATGCGCATGGGCAGCGGCATGAAGAACAAGGTTCTGGAAGCCTTTGCCATGGGCCTTGCGGTGGTTACCACGGCGCTGGGTATCGAGTCGATCGACGGGGTGCTGGCCGGCAGGGACTATATGGCGGCGGAGAACCCGGAACAGTTTGCAAAAGCCATTGTGGATCTGCTGGAGCATGAAGACATGCGCTTGAACATGATCAGATCCGCAAGAGAAATTGTTTTGCAACAGTATACGTGGACAATCGTTGGTCGCCATTGGGTCGATTTGTTCAATGAACTCTAGAGAATCACTGATTAAGTTGTCACACCGGTGAAAGCCGGTGTCCAGTTCGTTGATTTCCCTAGATTCCGGCTTTTGCCGGAATGACGATTCTCTACTTATTCAGCGTTTCCCTAGCAGGCACATGTCATGCTCAGAATAGTCGTTTTCGCGACCGCGCTGCTTTTCGGTTTCGGAGTACGAGCCGAACATGCGTTCCCGCGCCTGATGGGCATGAACATCGGCGCGAAAAACTACGAAGTGGCAGGCTACCAGCAGGATATGGCGAAACTTGATGTGCTCATCCTCGGGTTCTATCGTGGCTGGAGCAATGCCAACCGGGACATGCGTTCCGTTGTTCAAACGCTCAAGCTCAGCAATCCGGATCTGTTGGTTGGCCAATACACGATACTTAACGAAGCGAATGATGATCCCACGAATGTCGCTATGCAGGATGTCCGATACAAGCTGAATCATGAGAACTGGTGGTTGCGACGAGCCGATGGTTCGAGGGCGCAGTGGACTTCCATATATGGGGCGTGGGACATCAATTACACCGAGTGGAGCAAAACAGACTTCAACGGAAAGCGTTATCCCGAATGGCTTGCCGAGCGTGATTTCGGGGTGTTTTTCAATCCGGTACCGGAATTTGACATCTGGTATTTTGACAACGTATTCACCAAGCCGCGAATAAGAAATGCCGACTGGGACCTGGATGGTCGCGACGATTCCAGCGACGATGTGAGAGTTGGCGCTGCCGTGCGTCGGGGGCAAGTTTCCGAATGGTCGCGTGCCAGGCAACTGGCGCCGGCAACGCTTTTGATGGGCAATGCAGACAACGATTTGTCTGCACCGGAGTTCAGAGGGCGGTTGCAGGGAGTATTTCTGGAAGGAATGATGGGTAAATCCTGGTCTCCGGAAAGACGACTTGGTTGGCAGAAAATGATGGAGAGCTACCACACCGTTTTTAATAACCTGGCCCCGCCCAAACTCGTTGGCTTCAATGTGGCGGGAAAGCCTGACGACTACCGATTTTTTCGCTATGCCTTTACCTCCTGTTTGCTGGACGACGGTTATTTTTCATTTACCGATGAAAAAGTTGGGTACAGCAGCGTGCCCTGGTTTGACGAGTACGACTTCAAGCTGGGCAAGGCAATTTCACCGCCCCAGACCAAGCCGTGGAGAGATGCTGTTTACAGGCGCGATTTCGAACATGGCGTTGTGCTTCTCAATCCTGCTCAAACACCCGCAAAGGTGAACGTTGGTCGGGGGTTCAGGCACCTGAAGGGCTCCCAGGCGCCTCTTATAAACACTGGGCAGTCGGCGAACGAAGTTTTGATTCCGCCACGTGATGGTCTTGTGTTGGCGAGAGAAGCCAAGGAGTAGATGCGTTATGGCATTTGAGGACCATCTTCATCATCTATTGTCGGCGTACATTGCGGCTCCGCAATGGGTCAAGTCATCGGTGGGCGGTGTCTATTCGGCCATACCCGTTTCCTGGCGCCGTGGCGCAAATTATGGGCAATTCAGTCAGCGACTTGCACGTCGGGATGCGTCAAGTTTGGCTGACTACTCCAGACAACGGCTTGGGGAAACACTGGACTGGGCGGTCACTACGGTGCCGGCTTTTCGCGGCGTGGCCAGCACCGAGGATTGCCTGCGATATCCCTTGCAAGTGCTTTCTTCCATTCCTCTGGTCTCCAAGCAGGATATCAAGACTGATACTTCCCGTTATTTGTCGGATGCCACTCCGGTAGCCGCCAGGCTAAAAACCTTTACCGGAGGGTCAACCGCTGAACCTATGATGTTTTATTTGCAGAAGGGCGTTACGCGAGCGAAAGAATACGCGTTCATGGATGACTTTCATGCCCGGGTTGGCTTGTCGGATAAAGATCTTGTGCTGGCACTGCGCGGCCGAACGGTTCGCGCGGCCGATATTCGCGATGGCAAGCTATGGTCTTATGAGCCAATCAAGCGCCAACTGATCTTGAGTTCAGATCACCTGGTGCCGGAATACATGCCGCAATATGTTGAAGCAATGCGTCAATGGCAGCCGCGTTTCATTCAGGCGTTTCCCTCGGCCATTTGCCCACTGGCGCGCTGGTTGGCGGATCATCCGGAACCGGAGATTACTGGCCGCATCAAGGGGGTGCTGCTGTATTCGGAAAACCTCTATGGCTATCAGATGAAGTTGTTGAGAGACGTATTTGATTGCCCGGTACTCATTCATTACGGTCATTCGGAACGGGCACTGATGGCGGCCTCAATGCCGGACGACGACCGATGTTTTTTCTGGCCGCAGTATGGTCATGTGGAGTTGGTAGACGAGCTCGGACAAGTCATCACGCAACCTAACGTGCTTGGTGAAATTGTTGGTACGAGTTTTGATAACCGGGTGATGCCGTTTATCCGCTATCGGACCGGTGATATGGCAATGTGGAGCGAGCGCCCCGGGCATCCTGAGTTGCCCGGATATCCGGTGGTTGAACGTATCGAGGGCCGGCTGCAGGAGTTTCTGCTTTGCCGCGATGGCCGCCTGGTATCGATCTGCACCATGGGTGCAGCGCATTTCGATACGCTCGCCTCGGTGGAGAGCATGCAGTACGAGCAGATGGAGCCCGGGCGATTCACGCTCAGGGTAGTCACTTCCTTGCCACTGTCCGAGGCCGTAAAGGCAGGAATTCAGCACGCGGTGGAGGCAAAGACACACGGTGGTTGTACGGTCGATGTCGTGGAAGTGCCGGAAATTGAACGGACAAGTTTAGGCAAGCACCGGATGCTGATCCAGCATCTGGACATGAGCGAATATTTTGGCGCTGGTAATAGCAGATGAATGTTTTCGTGCCAATTTTTAGCAAAACGAAAATGGTATCCGGCCCAGCGCTAAAAGCCGTCAGCGGCATGTTCACGCACGACCTTCTGACGCAGCAAATAGTTTGCGCAAGCAGCCATTCAGGTATTTCGCGTTTTTTATGAATGTATTGGCAAAAAAACTTTCCTTCCAGGCACGGCACTCGCTGCGTGAGAACTGGTTATGCCAAAATCGTGTTCGTGAACTGCTTTCGCACGAGCAGGGCTCGGCCGATGGAATGACTGCGTTTCAACTCGACCGGCTAAGAAGGACTCTCGAAACTTCAACCCGAAGAATTCCGGCCTATTCCGACCTGAAAATCCCCTCATCGCCCGAAAGGCTCCTGGCATTTTTTCGTAACAACGTCCCGGTCGTGTGCAAATGCGACTTGATCGAATCACGATCCGCGTATTACCCGAACGGGGGCGAAGCATGGCCATGGACGATATCCGGCAAAACCAGCGGAACAACAGGCACCCCCCTCGATGTGTTCCGCTCATTCAATTCCGTGATATGGGAAAACGCATTCATCCACCGACACTGGCACTGGAGCGGGTTCAGTAAGGGAATGCGTCGCGCTTCCTTGCGCGGTGATCAGGTCGTGCCGCTGGAACGAAAGACCCCACCATTCTGGTTCGAAAATGGCGTCGATCACCAACTATTGTTGTCGACCCGGCATCTCAACACGGACAACGCCGGGCAGTTTGCCGATGCGCTGCGCCACTACAAACCCTTCTTGTTGCAGG
>Ga0335397_10005284_pt1 | contig 16918 bp, 8 predicted proteins | sample MAT04_FD_205740 | JGI IMG/M metagenome (GOLD analysis project Ga0335397, IMG submission 205740) | Freshwater microbial communities from Lake Fryxell liftoff mats and glacier meltwater in Antarctica - MAT-04 (spades assembly) (version 2) ... | reverse complement strand
CGGCGCGGTCGGCGCGGCTGCGGGGGAGCAAGTAGCCAGCGGGTTGGAGGCGCAGCGTCTGGGGCGCGTAAACGGGCGCGTGAAGGTGCGAGTGCTTCGGCGAGTGGTGGGGCGAGTGGTGGGGCGAGTGGTGATGTGGCTTTGAGCGTTCGTAGTTGGTGTTGGGCGGCTGTACTGCAATGGTGCTTCACCCGATCATTCTGGGCCTGGGCGCACTGGCGGCGGCGGTGCCGGTGCTCATTCACCTGCTGCTAAAGCGGCGTCGCCAGCCCATGGCGTGGGGGGCGATGCGGCTGGTGATGGAGGCCTTCCGCTCCACGCGTCGGCGGCGCGTTGAGAAGTGGCTCCTTCTTGCGGCACGCGTGCTGCTGCTGCTGCTCGCGGGGCTGGTGCTAGCCAGGCCGATTGTCGGGCGTGAGCGCACAGCGGGGGCGGGCGGGGCACGCACGTTGTGGGTCGTGGTTGATGACAGCCTGACCAGCGGCGCGCTGGGCGCTGACGGGCGGGCTGAGCTGAGCGGCGTGCTCGCGCGCGTAGACCTTGAGCTGGCCAAGCTTGGGCCCAGCGACCGCGCGGGGGTGATCTTGGCGTCGGCCCCGGCGCGGACGCTGGTGAGCCCGCCGAGCGGCGATGTGGCGGCCGTCCGCGGCGCGCTGGGGCAGCTTCGCCCAACCGATGCGCGGGCCGACTGGTCCGGGGCGCTAGCGCTGGTGCGAACTCAGGTTGGCAGCGCGGGGGTTGGCGGCGCGGCCAGCGGGAGCGCGAACACAGTGGGTGCCACGGCATCGCCCGGGCTCGCGCCGTCCGGTGCCGCGGCGCAGGTGCTGCTGGCGAGCGCTTGGCGGGCAGGATCAATCGTGGGTCCTGGCGGGGGCCCCGCTGGTAGCACAGCTGGTAGCGATGCAGGTCGGTTCGGTGGGGCCGGGGCCGGGGGAGGAGCTGGTGCCGTAGGTGGATTGGAAGCGGCCTTGAGCGCCGGTGCGCTCGGAGACGTGCTGGCCACGCCTCCGGCGGCGCGAACGGGCCGCGAGAGCAACGTCGCCGTGGCGAGCGCGCGGGCGTTGCGGGCGCTGATGCTCAGCGGCGAGCGCGACGCGGGGCAGGTTGTCAGCGTTGAGCTGGCCCGCAGCGGTGAGCTGGCGGGCGGCGAGCTCTCGGGGCTGGTGGTGCGCGAGGCCGGCGGCGAGGTCGTGGGGCGCGGCGAGGTGGTCTGGTCGCGCGGGCAGGCCAGCGCGAGTGTGAGTGTGCCCCTAGAGGCGGCGGCTAAGGCGGTTGCCGCTCGTGCGGCGAGCGCTGGCGGTGGTGGCGCGGGCGTGCTGCGGGTCGAGCTTGACGTCGGGGGCGGCGGGCCGGTGACTGGGACCGCAGGCGGGTCGTCACGGGACTTGGCACGGATCAGCGCTGACGACCGCGTGCTGCTACCGCTGCTTCGGCGTGACGGCGTGCGCGTCGGGCTTGTTGAGGCGGTGGGCGCACAGAGCGAGGCCAGCGGCGGGCGGCTGCGTGCCTCTGAGTGGGTCCGTCTGGCGCTGCGGCCGACGGAGGCCAGCCCGATTGATGTGACGGACGTGCCGCCTAGCTCGGTAGAGCGGCCCGTGCTGGCGGGGCTTGACGTGCTGTGGGTACTCTCGCCGCAGGTGCTTGACGCGCCGGCGTGGGGGCGTGTGGCGCGGTGGGTTGATGACGGCGGTGTGCTGGTGCTCTCGCCGCCGACGGGCGTGACCTCACACCTGTGGTGGGCGCAGGCCAGCGCGGGGTTGGGGCTGAGCTGGCGGATGCCATCGACGGCGTCAACCGCGGCAGCAGCGCGGCCGGCGCGCGTGCAGTCGCGCGTTGAGGCGCGTGACGCCGGGGGCTTGCCCGATCTGCTCACGACCTTGCGCGGCGAGCTGGAAGAGCTGGCCGCACCGGTGGCGATTGGCCAGTGGCTGAGCCCTGACCTCGCGGCCCCGCTCTCGGGCTTGGTGGGCGCGGCGACAGTGGCCGGCGGAGAGGCGGGTGCCGAGCAGCGCGTGCTCATGAGCGTGAGCCCTGACGAGACCGGCGGCGAGTCACTCCCATTGCTGGTGACGGCGCGGCGGCGCGGCAGCGGTGATGCCGCGGGCGCGGGACTGATTGTCTACTTGGGTGTTGCGCCGGACCTGTCGTGGAGCGACCTGCCGGCCAAGCCGCTGTTTGTGGCGATGTTGCAGGAGATCGTGCGTCAGGGTGTTGGCAGCGCGCGGCCTTCACTGAGCGTGGTGGCGGGGCATCGCGCGGGGCTGCCGGGGGTCGACCAGCTTCGCGCTAGCAGCGGGGGCGGGTTGCTTCAGGTGTCGGTCAAGGGCGGTAGTGCGGCGGGCGCGGGGGCATCAGCGGTTGACTGGCCGCGGACGGCGGGGGTGTATGAGGGGCTGGAGGCATCGGGCGCGAGCCGCGGTGACGTGGTGGTGAACGCCGACTCGGCGGCGGGTGACATCACGCCCGTCGATCGCGCAAGAATCGAGCGTGCTCTGCTGGGTGATGGTGCGGGAAAGCCCGGGGGCCTTGGCGGTGGAACAAGTGGCGGCGAGAGTGGTCTGCGGGTGCAGTGGCTTGATGACGCCGGTGGGCAGGGGCAGGGCGCAAGCGGCGATAGCGTCAAGCGCGTTGACACCGGAGCGCCGATCGGCGCTGGACCGACGCTGCTGGCGCTCGTGCTGGCGCTGGCCGTGTTTGAGCTTGCGCTGGCGTGGCTGACGGCGCGGCCTGAGCGCGCTGGGCGCGCAGTCGCCGCTGGGCGCACCGGCAGTAGCGTTGGAGGTCGGACATGAGCGAGCTGCTGACCTGGTGGCTCTCGGGCCCGCGCGCTGGCGATGCGCGGCTGGTCTTTGACTGGGCCCTCACGCCAACTGGCTGGGCGATGGTCTTGCTGGCCTGCGGCGTGCTGGCCTGGCTGAGCTATCAGCGCCTCATCGCTCCGGCGTGGGCGCGCTGGACAGGCACGGCCCTGCGGGCCTGCACGCTGGCGCTGCTGGCGCTGCTTGCGTGCGGGCCAAGGCTGGTGCAGACCACCGAGCGCGTTGAGAAGGACTGGGTGGTGGTGCTGGCCGACCGCAGCGCGAGCATGGGCGTGCGTGATGTTGATGGTCGCAGCCGTGCTGAGCAGCTCGTCGGCGTGCTGGGGCGAACTGAAGCGGGCTTTGGCACGCTGGACGCGCAGCGAAAAGTGGTGTGGCTGGGCTTTGATAGCGTGGCGTATCCGCTGCTGACGAGCGGGAACCGCAGCGAAACTGGGGATGGGACTGGCGCGGCCGCTGGCGTAGGCCTTTCACCGACCACAGAGAGTTCAGCGGCCCAGGTAGCGCGTGAGTTGGCGGCGGCACCGACCGGGACGCGTTCGGATCTGGCCGGGGCGCTTGCTGAGGCGCTGCGGGTCGCGACAGCGCGGCCGCTGTCGGGGGTTGTGGTGCTCAGTGATGGGCAATCGACCACGGCGATCCCGCCGTCGCTGGTGCGCGAGCTGCAATCGAAGGCCGTGGGCGTTTACCCGCTGCCGCTGGGTTCATCGGGCCCAACTGGCGATGTCGCGGTGCTTGAGGCAACGGCGCCCTCGGCGGCGTTCGCGGGCGACAGCGTCCCGGTGGGCGTGACGCTTCGGCGCACGGGTGTTCTATCGGGCCCGGTGACGGTAGAACTGGTTGAGGCCGCGACCGGGCGCGTGCTTGACCAGCGCGAGGCGAGCTTTGGCGGAGATGCGTCAGAGGCGGGTCCGGAGTCGGGATCGGGAGCGGGGCCGGGGTCGGGAGCGGGGACGGCGGTTGGCGCTACCGATGCGCTGGCGCCGTCACGCGGGCCTGCAACGGCGCGGCTGACGCTGGTGGGCACGCCGAGCGCTGACGCGAGCTCACGCTGGGTTGTTCGTGTGACGCCCCTGGCTGGCGAGCTGCTGACGGACAACAACCGGCGCGAGCTGCGGCTTCGGACGGTGCAGCGCCCGCTGCGGCTGATGTACATCGATGGCGGCCCGCGCTGGGAGTACCGGTTCCTCAAGAACGTGCTGGCTCGCGAGCGCAGCGTGCGCTTTAACGCGACGATCCTGAGCCCTGGGCGGCGGTACATCGCGGAGGGGGCCGAGGAGGTCTTCACGCTCCCGACCACGCCCGCAGGGTGGGACCAGTACGACGTGATCATGCTGGGCGACGTGCAGCCGGGCGTCTTTACGCCCGAGCAGATGGCGCAGCTGCGTCAGCGCGTGACCGTCGGCGGCGCGGGGCTTGTGTGGATCGCCGGCGCCGGCGCGGTGCCCAACGCGCTGGGCGGGACGGCCCTGGCCGACCTGCTGCCGATTGTCACCGGATCGGCTGGTGGCAGCAGCGAACGCATTGTGCCCTGGAGTGGTGACGTAACGATGCGCCCGACGCCGCTGGCCGAGCGGCTGGGCGTGCTGCGTTTGGGTGACCGCCAGGAGGACGGGTCGTTCTGGCCCGCGAGCATCAGCGACCCGCGCAGTGGTTGGTCACGCCTGCGGTGGGCGCAACGGCTTGACCCCGGGCTGCTCAAGCCGGCGGCTGAGGTGCTGGCGATGGCCGAACCGGTGGACGGCGGGAGTAGTGGCAGTGGGGGCGGTGGGGCTCTGCCGCTGGTAGTCACGATGCGCTACGGCGCTGGACGCGTGGTCTATGTGGGCACTGATGAGCTGTGGCGGTTTCGCTACGGGCGCGGCGAGGAGCTGGTCGAGCGGTTCTACCTGCAGCTCATCCGCCTGCTGGGGCGTGAGTCGGTGGCGCGGGCCGGGCGGGCGATCACGCTGGAGGTGAGCCCCACGCGCGCCGAGGTCGGAACGCCGGTGCGCGTGACGGCCGAGCTGGTCGATCAGACGCTGATTGAGTCAGCCCCGGCAAGCGTGGTCGTACGTATTGAACCTGTGATTGGGCCTGAGGCTGGGCTTGCGACAGGACTGTCGGCTGGCAGCGACGCCGCGGCTGCGAGGCCCATCGAGCTGACCTTGCGGCCCGAGCTTGCGCCGTCTGGAGCGCCGTCTGGAGCTGGCTCTGGAGCTGGCTCTGGTGCTGGTACTGCTTCGAACGCGGCTCGGCGGACTTACGTGGCGACGTGGGTGCCCAGCGTGCCGGGCGCGCTAGTGGCGCGTGTGACTGCGCCGGTCGCCGGCGTGATCGACGGCCAGAGCGCCGAGGCGGTGACGGCGGAGGTCCAGGTCGTCCCGCAAGGTGACGAGCTGGCAACGCCGCAGACCGATCACCCGCTGTTAGTAAGCTTGGCCCAGCAGACCGGCGGCGTGGTGCTTGACGAGGCGAAGCTCGGGCGGCTGAGCGAGCTGCTACCGCGGCGTGAGGTTCGGGTCGTGACGCCAACTACGCAGGCGACGCTCTGGGACCGCCCGTCGTGGCTGCTGCTGCTGGTGCTGCTGCTGGGGGCCGAGTGGACGCTGCGCCGAGTTGTGCGGCTGACATAGGGGTCGTATCGGCGAGTTGGGGGGCCTTGCGGTGGGAGGTTGCTGGTCCACGTCGCGGGGTTGTTGAGTACAAGGGGCGAACAGCCGGGCCGCGGGTACCGATACTGTTGATGCCCCGTGGGTTTGGTAGGTGCGGGCGCGAGTGCCCGCGTCCAAGTTCGGCGCAGAGCGCGGGTTGCGAGCAGCACATGGATGAGACGACGCCTAAGCAGATCGCAGCGGTTCAATCGCCCGGAGCGCCGGCGCGGTGCGAGGCCGCGGGCGCAGCAGGTGGTGCCCGAGCGTTGGCGCGTCTTGAGCGGCTCGCGGGCTTGATTCGCTTGGTCGTCACTGTGCAGCGGCTAGCGTGGTTCCTGGCCGGCGGGCTGGTCGCGCTGGCGACGGTCATCGCGGTCGACTATGCGCTATGGCTGCCTTGGTGGGCCCGCGCGGTGGCGCTGATGATGTTTGTTGGTGGTGGGGTGATCTACGCTCGCAAGTGGCTGCTGCCGGCGCTGCGGTTCCGCCCATCGCCTGAGCAGCTCGCGCTGCGCGTAGAGCGGACCGAGGCTGGCCAGCGGGCCGGGCTGGCGGGCGTGCTGGCGAGCGGGATCGGGCTGCGGGGCTCGGCGACGGGGTTGGAACAAGCGCTGGCCGCGCCGGTGATCGAGCGTGCGGGACGGCTGCTTGAGCGCCTACCGCTGCGCAGCGTGGTGAACGTTCGCCAGGCCGCGGCGAGCCTGTGCGTGCTGGCGCTGCTGGTGCTGGTCTCGCTGGTGGTGCTGCTGACGCGCCCGACGCTCACGCTCATTGGGCTTGAGCGGGCGCTGCTACCAATCAGCAGCGCCTCGTGGCCCAAGACAGAAGACCTGCGCGACATCACCGGCGTGCGCGTGCACGCGCTGGGCCAAGCCCTGGCGCTGCGCGTGGCGATGGTCAAGGGCGCAGGCGCAGGCGGCCCCCTTGGTGTTGGCCCTGGCGTAAGCGCCGCGCAGGTCGTGGCGCACTGGCGAGTGCTGCGTGACGGCCGGGCCGGGCCCGAGCGGTCGCTTGGCGCAAGCTATCAGGGCAAGAGCGTGGACGTGCCGCCGCGTGATGAGCTCGACACGCTGCGCGAGCCGTCGGGCCCGCTGTTTGAGCGGCTGATCGAGCCGGCGACTCTGGCGGCTGAGCTCTCTGACGACGGGGTCTCGCGCGCGGCGTCACTCGCTGGTCGCATCGAGCTTGAGTACTGGTTTAGCGGGCGGCGCGACCGGACCGAGCCGGTGCGGATCGCGATCATCCCGCCGCCGGTGGTCGTAGGCGCGCGCGTAATTGTCGAGCCCCCGGCCTACGCGCCGGGCCTTGGCGCGCGGTCGGTTGATGCGGGCCCCGGTGACGATGAACGTGCGCTGGTCAGCGGGATCCTGCCGGGCTCGATGGTGAGCCTTGAATTGACGTTCAACAAGCCCGTGCCCTCGGCCTGGCTCAGCGGCGCGCCCACCAGCGCTGCGTCCACGAGCACCGCATTGAACGTCCCCGAAGCTGAACTTCGGACACGATTTGGGCCTGACGTTGCGTTGCTGCGCAGGGACGCCAACTCGGGCCTTGACCTGAAGCTCAGCGAGGTGCCAGCGGGCCCGCACGCGACGCTGCGCTGGCGACACGCCGGGACGGTGCGGGTCCGCGCGATGCCGCGTGATGAGCACGGGCTTGAGCCGACCAATCCCGGGGTGTTCGTGCTGGAGCTGCGTGCGGACAAGCCGCCCGAGGCGGTCGTGACCGAGCCAGCGCTCGACACGCAGGCGTTGCCCGGTGCAGAACTCGCGCTCGCGGGCCAGGCCAGCGACGATGTGGCTTTGGCATGGACCGAGCTTCGTGTGCAGGTTGCTCAGGCGCAAGGTGATTCTTCCTCAGGCCTGATTGAGCCTGTGGGTGAGGACCGCGCGCTGTCGCGCGTCGAGGGCGCGGGGCCCGAGGCCGGCGTAACTATTAGCGGAGCCGCGGGTGCCAGTGGTGGAGCAAGTGGCGGCGCGAGTGGCGGCGCGACGGCGCGGCTTGAGTCGCGCCTGAAGCTCTCAGAGCTGTCGGTCAAGCCCGGGCAAGAGGTTTGGATCAGCGTGCTGGCCAAGGACACCTTCAGCCTTGACGGGCGCGAGCACGAGGCCGTGCGGTCGCCGCTGCGCAAGGTGCGGATCATCTCGGCCGACCAGCTTCTTGAGCAGCTCTGGGGCGAGCTCTCTGGCGTGCGCCGGCAGGTTCAGCGCCTGGCCGAGCGCCAGGCCGAGCTTAAAGACCTCTCGGCCCGCGGCGCTGACCCGGCCCGTGCCGCTCGCGAGCAGCCCGAGCTTGCCGAGCAGATCGGCCGGGCCGAGCAGGCTTTGGCGCGCGTGCGTCAGGCCCTGGGCGACAACGCGTTGAGCGATGAAGAGATGGCGGGGGTCGTGCGTGATGCCCGCGCGGGGCTTACGCAGGCCCAGCGCAATGCGGCTCAGGCGGGCGCGTCGGCCCAGACCCAGCAGCGGGAGCGGGCCGCCGGCGATCAGGCGGGGGCAGATGCCGCGCGCCGTGAGGCAGGCGCTCAGCAAGAACAAGCCCAGGCGGCGCTTGAGCAAGCCGCCGAGGCGCTCGACCGTGGGCAAGACACGTGGGCGGCACGCAAGAGCATCGAGCGGTTGATCGCCGAGCAGCGTGAGCTGCGGGCGCAGTCTGCCGCGATTGGCGAGGCCCACGCGGGCAAGACGCCCGAGCAGCTTCCTGAAGCGACGCAGCGCGAGGTGCGCGAGCTGGCCGATCGGCAAGAGCAGCTTGCCAGAAGGACCGACGAGGCGGTCCGCAAACTGGATCAGCGCGCCGAACAGGCCCAAAAGACCGATCCGGCGTCTGCCGACGCGCTGCGCGAGGCGGCGCGGCAAGGGCGTCAGGGCGGCGCGAGCGACCAGATGCAGCAGGCCGCACGCAGCGCCCGCCAGAACCAGCAGCAGTCGGCCCAGCAGGCGCAGGCCAAGGCCGAGCAGGCGCTGCAGCGCGCGCTCAGCCCGCTGCAAGACCAGGCCAAGGCGCGCGATGCGGTGCTGCGCCGGGTCATCGCGTCGCTGATTGAGGCGATCGACGCGCTGATTGGTCAGCAGGAGCGGGCAACGGCGGGTCTGAAGCGCGCGATGCCCGCGGGGCCGTTCGCCGGGATTGATGGGCCGATGGTGCGATTGCACGCGGGGACGATCGCGGCGACCCAGCAGGCCCGCGACGCGGGTCGCAGTGCGCGGCCCGTGGTTGCGCCCCTTGAGGCCGCGCGAGATCAGCAGATGGTCGCAGTCACCGCGCTGCGTGGTGAGCTGGCAGACGCGGCGACGGCGCTGCTGAGCCAAGAGGCCTCGCTTATCAAGCTGCGTGAAGCGCGGGCCCAGGCGCAGCAGGCCGACGCACAGGCCGCCCAGCGGCAGCAAGCCCGGCAGCGGGCCGAGCTGTCGCGCAGCTACGAGCAGGCGCTGGTCGATCAGGGCGCACTGCGGGCTGAGGCCGCGCCGCTGGCGGGCCAGCAGCTTGACCGGCGGTCTCGCAACACGGCGCGTGTGCTGGCCGAGCGTCAAGAAGAGTTGCTGGCTCGCATCGCCAAGATGCGCGAGGAGAACAAGGAGCTTGCCGACGCGCAGGTCTTCAGCCTTGCGCACCAGCGCGTAGCCAGCGCGGGCCGGCAGGTTGTTGACGCGCTGCGCGAGGCCACGATCCCGCAGGGCCTCCCGCAGCGGCAGCTGAGCATCGAGCGCGTGCTGCGCCAGCTGGTCGCGGCCCTGGGCGAGGATCAGCAGCAAGACGAGCAGTTCCGTGAGCCCGAAGGTGGTGGCGGCGGCGGCGGTGGTGGCGGCCAGGGCAGCCCGCCGCTGATCCCGCCGATCGCGCAGCTCAAACTGCTGCGGTCTATGCAGGAAGAGGCTCTTGAGCTGACGCGCCAGGCCGACGCGCCGGGGACCGAGAAGCTCTTAATCGAGCAGCTCGCGTCGGAGGCGAGTGAGCTGCAGGCGCAGGTCGCCAAGCAGGGCGAGGAACTGCTCAAGGCTCTGCAAGAGCAGGGCGGGCAGTCGCCGGGCGTGACGGTTCCGGGCACGATTGGCCCGGGAAGCGGTGGTCCGGGAACGCCCCGACCGCCGGTGCAGCGCGAGTAGGGTGGCGACCACTGGAGTAAGGCATCGGGCCAGGGTTGTTGCAGATTGAGTCTTCTGCGCAGAAACGTCGGGAGTAGGGGCGTTGCAGACGGCCAGCACCTGCGCGGTGTCGTGATTTGGCGCGGGGCGGGGCGATCCGGGCGCGCCGATAGTCCGTACAGTCTGGTGTGCTCGCTTCCTTGACGCATGTTCGTCGGGCGGCGGGCGGCGGAGGGTCTGAGCGATGCGAGCCGTGACCGACCGGGCGAGTGTGCGTAGCGATCTTCGGCGGCCTCGCTCGCGCGGCAGCGCGCAGGTCGCGGTTGTCGCGAATGATCCAGGACAGCATGAGAGGAGGCGCTCGTTGGTGTTGCTCGCTGGCGCGGCGCTTGGCGTGGCGGCGGTGCTGGCACTGACCACCGTGGCTCGCGCTGATGACAAGCTGGCGTCGGTGCTTCCGCCGGTACCGCTGGCGACGCTAGACGCGTTGTTGGGCGTGCCGACCGCTGGCGGCGCGGCGTCGAGCAACGATCGCGTGGTGAGCGATGTGATCCGTCAGCGACTCGACCGTTTACTGGAGCAGGACGCGCCTGAGGATGACGAGTTCAAGCAGGCCGTAGCGCTGATGAACCAGTCGGCAACGCGGCTAGAGGCCAGCGGCGCACTGACGGGCGACACGAGCGCCTCGACGCAGCGGCTGCAAGAGGAAGCGATCCGCAAGCTCGACCAGCTCATCGCCAAGGCCAAGAAGAACAAGAGCCAGTGCGACAAGCCTTGCCAAGAGGGCGAGAGCAAGAGCGAGCAGGAGCAGCAGAGTCAGCCGCAGCAGGCGCAGGCCAGCCAGCAGGAGCAGGGGCAATCGGGCCGAGAGCAGAAGGGCGCGGAGCTTCCGGCGGTTCGTAAGGCCGAGCTTCGCCCGGCGCTTGAGTCTGCGCGCGCGGCGTGGGGCAACCTGCCCGATCGCGTCCGCAGCAGCCTGGTGCAGGGCGCGGGTGACCGGTTCAGCCGTGAGTATCAGCGGCTGACGGAAGAGTATTACAAACGCCTTGGCGAGCACGCGGAGTGAGCGGCTTGTCGGGTCAGCAAAACATGATCAGTGCGTTTCTGGTCGCGGCCCGGCAGGCGGTCGCATGCGCTGTGCCCAGTGGGCTGCTGAGCGCGGCTTTGGCCGCAGTGCTGTGCGCGCCCGTGCTGGCTGAGGTCGAGTCGGGCGGGGCCGTGCTCGGCGCTGTTGAAGTGCCTGAGGTTGAACTGGCTGGCGCGGCGGCGCTTCCGGTAGCGCAGCCAGCGGCGCTCGAGGTCGGCAAGGTGCCCAGCCGCACGGCGGAGAACGTCTCGCTCGCGGGCGAGATGACCCCTGAGCTTGACGCCGCGGTGACGCGCGGGCTCTCGGTACTTGCGGGGATGCAGAACCCCGACGGCAGCTTTGGGACCGGGCGGTTCGCGCGAAACGTAGCGGTAACGAGCGTGGCGTGCCTGGCCTTCATGGCCGATGGTCACGTGCCCGGGCGCGGGCGTTATGGCGAGAACGTGGCGCGCGGGCTCGAGTTTGTGCTCGCCAGCTCTACCGAGACCGGGCTGCTGGCCAGTGACGCGACCAACGGGCCGATGTACGGGCACGGTTTCGCGGCGCTGTTTTTGGGCGAGGTTTATGGGATGACCGCGGGTGGGGCCGACACGCGGACGAGCGACCGCGTACACGAGGCGCTGGTGAAGTCTGTGCGGCTGATTGAGCGGACGCAGAACGCCGAGGGTGGCTGGCGGTACAACCCGGTGCCGTTTGACGCGGACGTGAGCGTGACGATCTGCCAGATCATGGCGTTGCGGAGCGCGCGGAACGCGGGGCTTGAGGTGAGCAAGGACGTGATCGACAAGGCCGTGCAGTATGTGCGTGACTGCCAGAACGTTGACGGCGGTTTCATGTACATGCGTGGCGGGGGCGCGAGCGCGTGGCCGCGGTCTGCGGCGGGGGTTGCGAGCCTGTTTTATGCGGGCGTTTATGATGACCCGGCGGTGCAGCAGGGGATGCGGTACCTTGAGGCGACGGCCACGCCCGGCACGCCCCGGCAAGAGGCGCACTATTGGTATGGCATGTATTACACGGCCCAGACGATGTACCTCGCGGGCAGCGAGCCCTGGGCAAAGTGGTGGCCCGCGGCGCGGGCCGAACTGCTGACGCGGCAACGCATGGAAACCGGCGAGTGGCCCGACCAGGGCGTGGGCACGGCGTACGGGACGGCGATGGCGCTGATCGTGCTGCAGATGCCCAAGCGGTACCTTCCGATCTTTCAGAAGTGAGGCGTGTATTGAGGCCTCAAGCGCGCGAGCACTGCGCATTGTGAGCCGCGCGCTCTGCAAAGCGCCCTGAGCGCTAAACCCTCACGCCCAGCGTGTCTAGGTGCGTGCGAACCTGTGCGGCGGGGTCGGCGGTGTGGTCTATGAGGTGGGCCTGCCAGCCGGCGCCTTTGGCGGCGTCAACGTTGTCTTGCAGGTCGTCAAAGAAGAGCAGGTCGGCGGGTGTGAGGCCTTCAGCGGGACAGACCAGCTGCGCGAAGCGGTGGTAGATTGCGCGGTCGGGCTTGGCCAGGCCCAGCAGGTGGCTGGCGTGCAGGTACCGCACGCGCTGGGGGGTGGGGAACTTGGCGCGCCCGTGGGGCCCGGTGGTCATCTGCTGCCAGTGGTGGTGGTTGGTGTTTGAAAGCACGCCGGTGGGGATGTGCTGGGCGTGGAGGTGATCGATGATGTCGCTGAGCCCGTGGTACTCGCTGGTGATCCAGGCGTCATGCAGGGCGCGGACCTCGGCGGGGTTGTAGTGCCCGTTCATAGTCGCGGCGAGGCGGTCAAAGTACTGCTCGCAGGTGATCTGCGCGGTTTCATAAAGATGGACGATCGACTTGCGGCGTGCGATGCCGTCGGGCGTGGTATCGACGTGGCGGTAAGGGATGCCGGCGGTGGCGCAGGCCTCGGGCCAAGTGCGGCAGATGCGGACGACCACGCCGCCGAGATCGAAGATCACCATGAGTGGTGGCACGCGTGGTGGTGGGGGTGGCGGGGTTACTGGCATGTTTGTCGGCGGGCGCGAGCATGTGCGCGGGCGTGGGGGTGGGCGCTTACGCGGGCGTGGTCGCGGGGGTAAGCGCGGGGGTGAGCGCGGGCGTGGGCGCGGGGATGTGCTCGAGCGTTGGGGGTGTGTGATCAGGACCGTTAGGGGTGAGCCTCGTCGTCTTTGGGCTCGCGGCCGCCTTTGGGCTCGCGCTCGGCGCTGTTTGGCGGCGCGTCAGGGCTTTCGCTCGTGTCGGGCGTGTCGGGCGTGTCGGACGTGTCGGGCGAGTCGGGCGTGAATGGGGCGTGAACCTTCATGACCTCGTCCATTACCACGGTGGCGAAAGCGCCCGGCGGCAGCTCAAACCCGCAGCGGACGTACGACCCGTGCTCGTCGCCGCCGGCGTCAACTTCTGCGTACATCAGCGGCACTCGCAGGGGGCGGCGCTCGCCGCGCAGTTCATCGCCGAGCTGCGCGTGGGCGGGGCCAAGGTGCTCGGGCGTGACGCCCATGGCGGCGAGTGCTTCAAGCTCTGTTCGGTCAGTTTCGCCGGTCGCGCGGAGCATCTCGCTGCCCCACATCGGGCCGCTGGGGCTGATGGCCTTGGCGGCGAGGCGCTCGGCGGTCTCAGCGCTCGCAAGCGTCGGGGCGTCAACCTTGAACACCGCGCCTGCGCCCGCGCCTTGCTCGTGGCGCCAGGCGAGGTCGCCCTCAATCAGCGTGCCAAGCTTGCCGTCGCGCAGGCGGCGATCAAGCACGGCGTTGAAGACGGCGGACTGGAACGAGGAGAGGAAGAAGCCCATCGAGAGCCCGCGGAGCTGGTCGCAGGCGCGGCGCGGGTTGGCACCGCGGGCCAGGGCGGCCAGCGCGCGGCGCTCGGGCATGGAGCCGCGGCCGTAGAAGGCGATGGCCTCGGTGTACTGCTTGGCGGCGTAGAGCTCGCGTGCGCGGGTGTTGGCCTCGCTGAGGCAGGCCTGCGAGCCTGGGCCCAGCAGCAGGTCAAGGGCGGCCTGATGGTCACCCAGGATCAGTGCGCGGCCGATGAGGTGGTTGTTCTGCAGTGCGCCAAAGCGCTGCTCGCCGAGGCGGTTGGGCACGCCGACGGCGTCGAGGCATTCGAGCACGCGCTTGGCGTCAAAGACGGCGCGCAGCGGCACGCCGCGGACGCGGATCGAGAAGCGGTTCCCGTGCAGGTGCCCGCGCCGGAGCTTGTTGGTGTGCAGGTCTGACCAGAGCACGGCAACGCGGTCGTCGCGGATCTGCGGGAAGTCTTCGGGCACCTTGCCCGGCGTGTGCACGGACATGACCTGGCGAGTGATGGCCTGTTTGTCTTTGAGCCCGGCGTAGCCGACGTCAGACTCGCGGACGCGGAAGTGGCGTGCGAGGATGGCGACGAGCTGCTGGGTGCTGAGGCCTCGTTTTTGGACGAAGAGGTAGATGTGCTCGCCGGTACCGCAGGGCTGGTAGAGGGGGACTTCCTCGACCAGGAAGTCATCGGGGCGTTGCTTGATGAGCCCGCCGATGCCGGGCACATCGGGCGTCAGGTAGACGCTCGGGTGGCTGTGTGGTGACAGATCGAGCATGGTTGTTGGGCCAGGGTAAGGTCGGGGTGGGTCGTGGGGCGGGGCGAACTAGCGCGAACAGTGCAGCGTAGGTGTCGGCTGGTCGGCGGCGGTTGACCTGGTGTTTGGTTGCAGGAGGCAGTGGGGGCGTACCCTCCGGCTCGCATGTTCACACTGACATTCCCCATCGCGCGGACGACCTTCCTTGAGTGCGTGCGCCAGCCGGTCTTCTTTGTGCTGGTGGCGATCTGCGGTGTGGTGATGGTGATCACCACTGCCGGCGCGGGCTTCACGCTTGGGTATACCGAGACCGGCGAGGTCAGCGGCGACGACAAGCTGCTGCTGGACCTTGGGCTGGCGACGGTCTTTGCGCTCGGGGTGCTGATGGCGGCGTTCATCGCCACCAGCGCGGTGTCGCGCGAGATCGAGAACAAGACGGTGCTGACGATCGTTTCCAAGCCCGTCCCGCGCTGGACGCTGGTGGTGGGCAAGTGGATGGGCGTGACGGGCGCGGTGCTGGCGGCGGTGGGCACGATGCTGCTATTCCTGCTGCTGGCGATCCAGCACGGGGTGCTGATGAACGCCAGCGACAAGCTGCACATGCCCGTGGTGGTGATGGGCCTGAGTGCCGTGGGCCTGGCGCTGGCCACGGGGGTGTGGGGCTCGTTCTTTTATGGGTGGAGCTTCCCGCAGGTCAGCACGCTGGCGGCGCTGCCGCTGACGCTGCTGGGCTACCTGCTGGCGATCTGCTTCAAGCGGGACTGGGAGTGGCAGGGCTTTGGCGGGGGCGTGAAGTGGCAGGTGGTGGTGGCTGCGTTTGCCTTGCTGCTGAGCGTGCCGGTGCTCACGAGCATCGCGGTGGCGGCCAGCACGCGCTTGGGCCAAGTCATGACGATCATGGTCTGCTTTGGCGTCTTTGTGCTCGGGCTGCTGTCGTCGGGGCTGATCGGGTCGCGGGCGTTTGTCAATGAGCCGGTCGGGCAGGTTGCCACGGCGCGGCCGTTCGACAACAACCTGCGGTTTGCCACGATGCGCAACCCTGGCGATCGCTGGATCATCGCTGGCGAGAGCGCGTTTACGCGCGTGCCCAAGCCCGGTGACGCGTTCTACTTTGCCGCCTCGCCCAACGGCGTGGACCGCCCGGTGCCCGACTACACGCCGTGGACCGGCGGGATGTCAGGGCGCGATGAGATGATGGTTCAGGGCGTGCCCCCGGCGCTGGTGATCACGGACGTGAAAGAGCGTGAGCTGCAGGTGTTGACTGTTGGCGGCACGGCGCTGGAGGTGGCCCGCCCGCCACGCCCGGGTGACTACATCTTCCTGACGCCGACAAAGGTGAACGTGGCGGCCCTGGTGGCCTGGGGCGTGGTGCCGAACCTGCAGTTCTTTTGGTTGCTGGACGCGGTGACGCAGAATCAGCCGGTGCCGGTGGGCCATATCGGGCTGATTTTGCTCTATTCTTTGAGCCAGTTGACAGTGTTTTTGAGCCTGGCGGTAATGCTGTTTGAGCGTCGCGACGTGGGGTGATGGCGAGGGTTTGGCGACCAGTGACCAAGGCGTGGCGGGCGCGGGCCTCGCGGCGCAAGCGCAGACGCGACGGCGTCCCGAGCGATCAATGAACGTTGCGCGTTGTAGTGGGCGTCGGCCGGGCACTGCTGACGTATGATCGCCTCCCACCCTTTGCAGCGCGTTCCTTCCGGACGTCCACGTGCGGTCCGGCCTCACGACCGAAAGCAACCAACATGACCGATGCTTCATCCGATGGGCTGCCCCGCACGCTTGGGGCGCTCCGCGTTAGCGGGTGGGTCTCGCGGAGCGTCAAGAACGAGCTGCGTGAGAACCTGATCAAGGCCCTTGAGCGGCAGGCGCTGCAGCGCTCATCCGGCCAGGTCGAGGCGCTCTTTCCTGGGGTGATGGGCTATGACGACACGGTGATCCCGGCGATTGTCAACGCCGTGCTGGCCGGGCACGACATGCTGTTCTTGGGTGAGAAGGGCCAAGGAAAGAGCCGCTTGATGCGGATGCTGGGCCGGTTCCTCGATCAGTGGCTGCCGTACGTGGACATGAGCACTGTTGGCGGCTCGCCGATCCACGAGGACCCGACGCGCCCGATCACGCAGCGTGGGCGGGCCTTCGTGGCACAGCACGGCGACGCGACGCCGATCGCCTGGTGGGCCCGGGCTGATCGCTACGCCGAGCGGCTCGCGCCGGGGACGAAGTTTGCCGATGTGATCGGCGAGATCGACCCCGCGCGGCTGATGAGCGGGGTGAGCATGAGCGCCGAGGAGTCGATCGCCTTCGGGCTGGTGCCGCGGCTGCACCGGGGCATCTTCGCGATCAACGAGCTGCCCGACCTTGACGACCTGGTGCAGGTCGGGCTGTTCAACATCCTTGAAGAGCGCGACGTGCAGGTGCGCGGGCTTCCGGTGCGGTTTGACGTGGACGTGCTGGTGCTCTTTAGCGCAAACCCGACGACGTACAACCGCTCGGGCAAGGTCATCCCGCAGCTCAAAGACCGCATCGGCAGCACGATCCAGACGCACTACCCGCGGCAGCGCGACATGGGCATCTCGATCATGGAACAGGAAGCGCTCACGCCCGCCAGCGGCGGCGCCAAGGCCGACGGGATGGACCTTGGCGGGGCATATCCGCTTATTGTCCCGCGCTTCATGAAAGAGATCATCGAGGAGATGGCGACAGTCGCGCGGGTCAGCAAGTATGTTGACCACGCCTCGGGCGTCTCGGCGCGGTTCAGCATCAGCAACTATCGGACGATGCT
>Ga0335397_10005282_pt1 | contig 16919 bp, 14 predicted proteins | sample MAT04_FD_205740 | JGI IMG/M metagenome (GOLD analysis project Ga0335397, IMG submission 205740) | Freshwater microbial communities from Lake Fryxell liftoff mats and glacier meltwater in Antarctica - MAT-04 (spades assembly) (version 2) ... | reverse complement strand
AGCCCGTGCCATCCGTGCGCAACAAGCTCCAGACGCTCGTGGATGTGGGTCTCGGCTATGTGCGTCTGGGTCAGCCGGCGACGACCCTCTCCGGCGGCGAGGCACAGCGCGTGAAGCTGGCCACGGAACTGTCGCGGCGAGCGACCGGACGCACGGTGTACCTGCTGGACGAGCCGACCACGGGGCTCCACTTCGCGGATGTGGAGAAGCTGCTGGAGGTGCTCCACCGTCTCGTGGACACCGGCAACACCATCATCGTCATCGAGCACAACCTGGATGTCATCAAGACTGCTGACCACATCATCGACATGGGGCCGGAGGGTGGCGCACGCGGCGGCCGCGTCATCGCCACGGGCACGCCAGAGGAAGTGGCCGCGACCGAAGGATCGGCGACCGGTGAGTACCTCGCACGCGTCCTGCGCGGCGAGCCACTCGTGCCCCTGAGCGACATCACGTTCGCGCAGGCGGCCGGCCGTCGGGACGATGCCGCCCCCGCCAAGCCCGCGTCCCGGGCACGTGGCTCCCGGTCTGCCGCTGCGACCACCAAGCGGGTGACCGCGGCGGGCTCCAGGGGTGCCACGGACGCCTGACTGGGTCGATGCAGCAAGCCCGCGTGCTGAACGTCTAGACTTCCGCGATGTCCTTCGTTCGTAGCCACGCCGTGGCCGGCTGAGATGCTGCCTGGCGTCGACCTGGAACAGCTGCTCACCACCGTCGGCTATGTCGGCCTGTTCCTCATCATCTTCGCCGAGTCTGGCCTGTTCTTCGGTTTCTTCCTGCCTGGTGACAGCCTGCTGGTCACCGCGGGCGTGCTGTCCGCGGGTACGGACCCGGTGTTCTCGCTGCTCATCGTGTGCCTCGTGTCGTTCGTGGCCGCGGTGACGGGCGATGCGGTCGGCTATACCTTCGGTCGACGGGTCGGCGCGCCGTTGTTCGCCCGGGGCGACTCGCGGTTCTTCAAGCAGAAGCACCTCGACGCGGCGAAGGTGTTCTACGAGCAGCACGGCGGCAAGACCATCGTCATCGCCCGATTCCTGCCCTTCGTGCGCACGTTCGTGCCCATCGTGGCGGGCGCCGCCGGCATGCATTACCCCCGATTCGCGCTCTACAACTTCATCGGCGCGGCCCTGTGGGCGGTCGGCCTGCCCATCGCCGGCTACGCGCTCGGTGCGGCCATGGGCGAGCAGCTGGACAAATACCTGTTCTTCATCCTGGCGGGTATCGTGGTGCTGTCCATCCTGCCCACCGCGATCCATATCTACCGTGGCAACCGGGCCGAAGTCCATGCGCGCGTCCGGTCATTGGGGCGTCAGGGCGTCACGCCGCCGGAGGGTCCTAGCCAGCCATGACCAGTCCAGAAGCTGCCGCCGGCATGGATCCGCGTCCGTGCTGGGTCCGCATCACGCGTCGAATCGATGCTTCGCCAGCTCGGGTCCATAGGTTCTGGACGGACCCGGAGGGGCTCGCCTCGTGGTTCCCGCGCCAGGTCGAGGGATCGCTGTCCGTGGGTGCCCGATCGGTGCTCACGTGGCACGACCGCCGCGTGCCCATCGAGGTCCTGGCTTCGGATCCGCCCAGCCTGTTCCGCTTTCGCTGGACATGGCCACCCGACGACAGCCTCCAGACGACCGTCACGGTGCAGCTCGCTGATCAGGGCTACGGTACGCTCCTGACGATGTCCGACGGTCCGTTCGACGTCACTGCCCCGGGCGGGCTCGAAGCCTACGCCGAGGCGCTCCTGGGCTGGGGCGAGACCATCACGAACCTCCGAGCCCAGGTCGACTTCTCGGTGGACCTGCGGCGCGAGCGGCGGTAGCGCGGGTCGCCCACCGTCACGGCGGCCGTAGCTCCTCCGGTGAGAATGCCTCGCGCATGAAGATCGAGGGGGCGTCCGGGTCGTATACCAGGACGAGTTCCCTGCGGGCACGGGTCCAGGCCACGTACGCCAGGCGTCGCTCCTCATCCAGGGCGCGCCCGGGATCGGGCGCCTCGGTGATCGATCGGTCACTGGGGAACACGCCCTCATCCATGCCCACGACCGCAACGTGATCGAACTCCAAGCCCTTGGTGCCGTGGGCCGTGGCCAGGATCAGCGGCGCCGTGCCATCGCCGATGGAAGCGCGTGCGCTTCTGGCACGTACCAGCGCCGTGCGCAGCGACTCGAGGGTGGCGAACGCGGCCGCCCAGCCCAGCACGACCTGCGTCGTGTCATCATCGCCGGCCGCCGCGATGCGCGGCAGCAGCGGTTCCGCATCGCGTCCGTCATGTTCGACCCGGGCCAGCAGCGCGTCGACGGCAGGGTCGTCGAGTGTCAGGCTGTCCTGCTCCACCCGAAACGGGATGCCGCGCTCGATGGCGACCGCCGCGTACGGCGCGAGCTGCCCGTTGGTGCGTGCCAGGATGGCATAGCCGCCGGGATCCCTGCCGTACCACGCGATGAGCAGTCGACGGGCTCGGGCGACGTCGTCGCCAGGGTCGGGCGCCAGCACCAGTGATCCGGTGGCACGTGGTGCCGCATCGATGCGCTTCACGAAGCGCTCCGTGACGTGCTCCACGAGTCGTGCCGCCCGACGTACCACCTCCGGCGGGCAGCGGTAGTTGGTGGTCAGGTCCACGCGCCGCAGGCCCGGCAGGCGCGATGCCAGGTCCAGGATCCTGCGCACATCCGCCAGCCGCCAGGCGTAGATGGTCTGGTCATCGTCGCCCACGAGGAAGATGTCCCGCGTGTCACCGGCCAGCAGGAGGGCCAACTCCAGTTGCGTCCGGTCGAGATCCTGGGACTCATCGACCAGGAGCACCTGCGTTCGCGACCGCCACCGTGCCAGCGCGCGCTCATCCTCGCGCAGGACCCGCAGGGCGCCGGCAACGAGGTCGTCCAGGTCGAGCATCGAGTCGGCTGCGAGAGCAGCGCGATACGCGGCGTACGCTGCATGGATATGCACCTGGTCCGGTGATGGGCCACGTTCGGGGTCGAGCGTCAATCGCGTGAACGCGTCGTCCAGGACACGCATCCCGCTCGCTGGCAGGGGACCACCAGCGAGCCGCTCGATGACCTCTGCCCTCGTCGCCAACCGGGTCACGTCGACACCCGAGTCGCGCAGGATCCTGCGGCCAAGGGCATGGAACGTGCGCACCTGCACGGTGCCAGGTGCGACGCCCTGCAGCTCCAGCGCCGAGTCCAGGCGCTCCCGAAGCTCCTCCGCCGCCCGCCGGTTGAACGTGACGGCGCACACGGTGGCGGGGTCCACACCGGTCGCGATGCGCCAGCAGATGCGTGCGACCAGGGTCGTGGTCTTGCCGCTGCCCGCGGGGGCGACACAGAGCACGGGACCCGGCGGCGCCATCGCGGCCGCGCGTTGATCGGGCGCGAGACGATCCAGGCGCTCCTGCACGGACACGGGGAGTGGGGCGGCGGTGACCATATGTGCATGATGGATAGGGGCGCATACCAGCCACGTATCGGGGATCGATCGGCAACTTGTCAGCCACTGACACGGCACGCGCCTACCATCAGGGGCGATGACCCCTCAGATCGCGACCGCGCTCGCCAGCCTGCCCGACGGCCCCGGCGTCTACCTCATGAAGGACGCCCAGGGTCGCGTGTTGTACGTGGGCAAGGCGCAGAACCTCAGGAACCGCGTGCGCCAGTACTGGCAGCTGGGCAGGGGCGGCACCGCGCCGGCCCTGCGCATCGAGTCCGCTATCGACCGGGTCCATGACCTGGAATGGACGCTCACGGACACCGTCAGCGAGGCGTTGCTGCTGGAGGCGAACCTGGTCAAACGCCACCAGCCGCGCTTCAACGTGCGCCTCAAGGACGACAAGAGCTACCCGTTCATCAAGATCACGCTGGGTGATGACTTCCCACGCATCGAGCGGACGCGCAAGCTGCCCCAGGACGGTAGTCGCTACTTCGGGCCGTACGCGTCAGCGAGCAGCGTGGATGAGGCGATGAACCTCATCCGCCGGCTGTTCCCGTTCCGGACCTGCAGCATCGACATCCAGGACGGCGAGCGTGCCCTCAGCCGGCCCTGCCTGCTGTACCACATCAAGCGTTGCCAGGGCCCCTGCATCGAGGCCATCGACAAGCAGGCATACCGCGAGGATATCGACCAGGTGATGCTGTTCCTCGATGGCCGCCAGGAGCAGGTGGCCAGGACCCTCAGGCGGGACATGGCTGCAGCCTCGGATGCCATGGAGTACGAGCGAGCTGCCGCGCTGCGGGACAAGGTCAAGGCCATCGAACGCACGATGGAGTCCCAGAAGATGGCCGGATTCGCCCGACGCGAGCTGGATGTCCTGGGCTTCGCGCGTTCCGGCAACGCCGCCGCCGTCCAGCTGTTCGCCATCCGGGACGGCAAGACCATCAGCCGGGATGTGTTCCAGCTGGAGAACCTCGGCGACGGACCTGACGAGGAGGGCCTGTCCGCGTTCGTACGCCAGTACTACGCCACGGCCGGCTCGATCCCGCCTCGGGTCCTCATGCCGCGCGCGTTGCCAGACCACGAGGAGCTGGAGGCGTTCCTGCGTGAGCGGCGGGGCAGCATCGTGACCATGACCGTGCCCCAGCGGGGTGAGGGCAAGGCGCTCATGGCCCTGGCCGGCCGGAATGCAGCCGAGACGCTCGCTCGCGAGCAGGCGAAGTGGCTCGCGGACCAGGGTCGGACGCTGGGCGCGCTGGAGGAACTGGCCACGGCGCTCGGGCTGCCCGCGCCACCAATGCGCATCGAGTGCTTCGACATCAGCACCATCCAGGGCACCAACACGGTCGGCAGCATGGTCGTCTTCGAGGAAGGTCGGCCACGCAGCGGCGACTATCGGCGCTTCAGGATCAAGACCGTGGTGGGTACGGACGACTTCGCCAGCCACCGGGAAGTCTTCCGGCGCCGATTCAAGCGTGCTCTCGAGAGCGAGGAGGGAAGCGCCGAGGAGCTTCGCTGGCGCATGCCTGACCTGGTCATCATCGACGGCGGCAAGGGGCAGGTGAGCGCGGCGCGTGGCGTGCTGGACGAGCTGGGCCTCCACGACCTGCCGCTGGCGGGGCTGGCCAAGGAGCGCGAGGAGCTGTTCCTGCCCGGCCGGAGTGAGCCCATCGTGTTGCCGGCCACGTCCCAGGCGCTGTACCTGGTGCAGCGATTGCGCGACGAGGCGCACCGGTTCGCCATCACCTATCACCGGCAGCTGCGCGCCAAGGCGCAGACCAAGTCGGCGCTCGATGACCTGCCCGGCGTGGGTCCGGCGCGCAAGCGGGCGCTGCTGCGCGTCTTCGGTTCCACACGCGCGCTGAAGCAGGCCTCGGTCGAGGAGATCGCATCCGTGCCGGGCATCGGCGATGCGCTCGCGGCGCGTATCCGCGAACATCTCGAGCCATGAGACGCATCGCGGCAGTCGGAGCCCTCGTGGGCGTCGTGGCAACGCTCTCGGGATGCTGGGGCTTCGGTCTGTCGACCGGGCAGGGAGTCGAGACGGACCACCCCGGCACCATCGGCGTGGGTCCGAGCCCGATGGCAAGCCCATGGCCCGCCCGGTCGATCGTCATCGTGCAGCTCAGTGGCCCGGACGGCGGCAACGTGACGGCCGATGAGGCGGACGCCACCGCCGTTTCCATCCAGGCGCGGCTCGCGGCACTCAGGGTCGATGCCAGCGTCAGGTCCATTCCAGACGCCCGGCTGCGCATCGACGTCGCGGACCCGTCCAACGCCGATTCCGTGAAGCGCGTCGCGACGGCGCCGGGCTATCTCGAGTTCGTACCGGTGCCGGAGGCCTTCGCCAACGCCATCGTGGAGGGCGAGCCACTGCCAGCGGACATGACCGTGGGGCCGCTGTTTGGCGGCGACTCGGTCGTGTCCTTCGAGCTGGGCGAGGACGCGGTCGGATACCCGGCCATCGACCTCCGGTTCGATGACGAGGCATCCCGGGTGTTTGACGCGTGGGCCACCGGGCACCTTGGCGAGCGCCTCGCGATCGTCCTCGACGGCCACGTGGTCTCGGCACCGGTGCTCCTGACCGACCAGTTCCACGGCCAGGCCCAGATCAGTGGTGCGTTCGACCTCGGGCCGACCAGGGAGCTGGTCGCGATCCTGCAAGGCGGCCCGCTGTCCGTGGTGGCCCAGGTCCTGGACGTGTGCCCGGCCGCTGGGGACTGCCCCGGCGCGAGCCCGCTGCCGAGTCTCGCCCCCGGTCACTGAGCGCGATCCCGCACCGATCCGGCACCCGGCCGCGTCCACCGGTCCGTTCTGCTACCGTTCCGCCCGATGCGCTGGGCCCTTCCCCTCCTGATCGTCTTCGTGTTCGTCGCGGCTATCGTGGCGAGCTTCATGCCGAATCCCAAGGCCACGGCCGAGGGATGTCCTGGGTTCTGTCCCAATCTGGGATTGGATCTGGTGGGTGGCCTGCGTGCGGAATATCAGGTCGTGGCGACCGACAACCAGGCTGTTACGCCCGAGATCCTGGGCCAGACCCGGACCATCATCGAGAACCGCGTGAACGCCACGGGTGTCTCCGAGCCGAACGTCCAGACCCAGGGCGGCAACCGGATCACGGTCGAGCTGCCGGGTGCCGCGAACGCGGATGAGATCCGACGCCTTGTGGGCGCGACCGGACGCCTTGACTTCGTGCCGGTGCCACCGCAGTACGCCAACGCCATCGTGGAAGGACAGGCACTGCCGGCGGGCATGGACACCACGCCCATCTTCAGTGGTGACCAGATCAGCTCTGCTGCGCCGGGCACTGACGGCACTGGCCAACTGGCCGTGGATATCGTGCTCAAGTCAACGGGCGCGGACCTGTTCGACAAGTACGCCGAGGCCAACGTCGGCAATCGCTTCGCCATCGTCCTCGACGGGGAGGTGATCTCCGCGCCGGTGCTCCAGGCGGCCAACTTTAACGGCCGCGCACAGATCAGCGGCACCTTCACCACGGAGGAGATGAACAGACTCGTCACCGTGCTCAAGTTCGGCTCCCTGCCGCTGGAGATCCGGGAGGTCGGATTCAGCAGCCTGAGCGCCACACTTGGCCTTGGCTTCCTCGCCCAGACCGTGCTCGCTGGCCTCATCGGCATCGGCTTCGTGTTCGCGTTCATGCTCGTCAACTACCGACTGCCGGGCGTCATCGCGTGCATCGCGCTGCTGTTCTACACGCTCATCAACTACGCCCTGTTCCGGACGATCCCGGTGACCCTGACGCTCGCCGGCATCGCGGGCTTCGTGCTCTCGGTGGGTATGGCGGTGGATGCCAACATCCTCATCTTCGAACGCACGAAGGAAGAGCTGCGCGCCGGCAAGCCGCTGGCGTCGGCCATCGAGGCTGGCTTCAGTCGCGCCTGGAACTCCATCTTCGACTCCAACGTGTCGACGCTGATGACCGCGTTCATCCTGTGGTACTTCGGCAGCTCGACCGTCAAGGGCTTCGCGCTCGTGCTCATGATCGGCGTGCTCACATCCATGTTCACGGCAATCACGCTGAGCCGCATGATGCTGCGCTGGGTGGTCCGCCAGAAGTGGGCCCGAAAGGCCGCCTTCTACGGCGTCCACGAGGATGAGTTCGTGCTGACCGCGCCACGCCGCCCGGCCCGCGAGGTGACCGCTCGTGTTTGACGTCGTTGGCCGACGCAAATGGTTCTATGCGTTCAGCCTGGCCGTCACCATCCCGGGCCTCCTGTTCATCCTGCTGACACTCATCCCGGGCGGTCGCATGGGCCTCCAGTTCTCCATCGCCTATCGCGGTGGCACGGAGTGGACCGTGCAGTTCGCGGATGGCGCGCCCGAACCGGTCGCCGTGGTCGCCGTGCTCGCGGCGAATGGCCTGCCGAGCGCTGAAGTGCTCACCACGACCACCAACGGCATCCAGTACACCCTGATCCGGACCGAGGCCCTGTCATTGACGGAGTCACAGGGGGTGAACAACGGCTCGTCACCCGCTCCGGACGCGAGTGGTGCTGCGACATCTCCGGCGCCCACGACCGCGCCGACCGCTGTGCCCTCACCGGCCGCTTCGGGGGCCGCGGGCATCGTCCCTGGTGCGTCACCGGTCCCAGGCGCATCACCCATCCCCGGCGCGGAGATCATCACGGTGACCGGCAAGCTGAAGGAGGTCCAGCCCGCTCTCGAGGCCGCGTTCGGACCCATCGGCCAGACCCTGGAGCTGACGACCGTCGGCCCGGTCGTCAGCGCCGAACTGATCCAGCAGACGTTCCTGCTTATCCTCATGGGTGCCCTGGGCATCATGTTCTGGATCACGTACCGCTTCCGGGACTTCCGCATGGGCGCCGTGGCGCTCGTGGCGCTGCTCCATGACGTGATCGTGGTCGTTGGCGTGTTCGCCGTCATGGGTACGTTCATCGGGCTTCAGATCGACGCCCTGTTCGTGACCGCCATGCTGACCGTCATCGGCTTCAGTGTCCACGACACCATCGTCGTGTTCGACCGTGTCCGGGAGAATCGCATCCGCCACTCGGGCGAGGAATACGACGCGATCGTCAATCACAGCATCCTGCAGACCGCCGGCCGATCCATCAGCACGTCGCTGACCGTGGTGTTCACGTTGCTGGCGCTGTTCCTGTTCGGCGGCGCTGCGGTCCACTCGTTCGTGCTCGCGCTGCTCATCGGCATCGTGTCGGGCACATACTCATCCGTATTCAATGCCTCGCCGCTGCTCGTCGACTGGCACCTCTGGGATGAGCGACGGCGCAAGCAGGAGCTCGCGAAGCAGGCCAAGCCCCAGGCTCGGCTCGCCTGACAGCGCGCGCGTCAGCAACGCGTCCGTGACAGTTGCGGCGCCGCGTACGTGACAGATAAGGCGCCGTCGGTAGCATCGTCTCCGATGGCGACCCTTGAGCCCCTGTACCACTGGTCGGTGCCGACCCCGTATCCGCTCTCGGACGAGGTCATCGCGGATGCTCGCGGGCGTGGGCTCTCGGCGCGACTGTTGCGCGTGCTGTCCCGGCGCGGGCCGGTGGACGCCGCTGCGCTGGCAGCGCGTTTCGATGCGCCGGAGACCGCCCTCCATGACCCGCAGCTGCTGCCGGACGCCGACCGAGCGGTCAGACGGGTGCAGGCCGCTGTGGCGGCAGGGGAACGTGTCCTGGTCCTGGGTGACTTCGATGCCGATGGCCTGACCGGCCTCGCCATCCTGGTCCTGGCGCTCCGCCGCCTGGGCCTGGACGTGGAACCCTATGTCCCGGCCCGCACGGAGGAGGGCCACGGCCTGTCGCAGGGTGCCGTCGAGCGGGCTGCGGCGACCGGTCGAACGCTCATCCTCACCGCGGACACGGGATCGACCAGCCACACGGAGATCGCGGCGGCCAGCGTGCTGGGCATCTCGGTCATCGTCACGGATCATCACCAGCTGCCCGGAGGGCCGCCGGATGCGGCGGCGGTCGTCAATCCGCATCGGGCTGACAGCACGTACCCGGATCGACGGCTCTCGGGCGCGGGGGTCGCGTTCAAGGTCGCCCAGCTGCTGCTCGCGGACACCCCGGACGGCCCTGCCTATGCCCTCGGGCTTGCGGACCTTGCCGCCATCGGGTCGATCGCGGATGTGGTGCCCCTGGAGGGCGAGAATCGGGCGATCACCCGCATCGGCCTCGGCCTGCTTGCCGCTGGTGGTCGACCCGGGCTTGCTGCGTTGCTCGCCTCCGCAGGGGTGTCGCCCGAGCGGGTCAGCCCCGAGACCATCTCGTTCGCGCTCGCGCCACGCATCAACGCCCTGGGCCGAGTGGGCCACGCCCTGGACGCGGCGCTGCTGCTGCTGGAAGACGACCCGGAGCGGATCTCGGAGTTGGTGGCGCGCATGGAGGCGGCAAACCTGGAGCGCCGTGGTCTCATGACGGCGGCGCTGACAGAGGCGCGGGAGGCGCTCGGCGCCGATGACGGGGCACCCATCACCGTCGTGGCGGGTCCCTGGGCACCGGGCGTGGTGGGTCTGGTGGCCGGACGGCTGGCTGATCAGCTGGGGCGGCCCGCGGTCGTGTTCTCGACCAATGTCGAGCCGTGGCGAGGTTCGGCGCGGAGCGCTGGCGGATTCGACCTGGGCGCCGCATTCACGGCCAACGCCTCCCTGTTCGAGCGATACGGCGGACACGCCGCCGCAGCCGGATGTCACCTGGACCCGGCGCGCTATGCGGAGTTCCGGACCGCGATGCTGGCGTGTTTCCGGGATGCTCCGGTGACACGCGACCAGCGCCGGACCCTGGTCCTGGACCTCGTCACCAGCGCAGGTTCGGTGGATCACGTACTCTTGGCCGAGTTGATGCCCCTCGACGGCGTGGGTGATGAGCCACCGCTGCTGGGCATCGCCGGGTTGTCCGTGGGTCGCGTGCGCAGCGCGAACGGGGGGCACACCCAGTTGACGCTGCGCAAAGGGGTGGAAGTGCTCGACGGCATCTGCTTCGGCCGCTCGGACCTCACGGGAGTGCTCCGGGAAGGTGATGTCGTCGACGTCGCAGCTCGCCTCACCAGCCGTCGATTCGGCGGTATGGAATCCCTGCAGCTGGAGGTTCGTGACGTGGCACCTGCCGGTCATCTCGCTGCCATGCGCGCCGCCGGGCCTGCCCCGACGACCGATCCGCTCATGATCCATGCCCCCGCCGCCAGGTCGGCCTCGTGAGCGGGTCCGGGCAGGACCCCCGCGCACCGCGCGGCTGGCCGCAGGGCAGTGACCCGCGCGCCTCGCAAACACCACCCGCTTCCGGCTGGCCTCCGCCTCCGCCGCAGTCGACCGGTGGCTGGCGCGATCCGCGCACCGGACAGTGGGTCGTCGGCGAGACGACGGGCTCCGACGGCCAGCCCGGCACTGGTGGGTACCCGCAGTCCGGCACCGAGGCGTATCAGCGACCCGGCACCGGCAGCTATCAGCAGCCCGGCGCGGTGCCGCCGAGCGCATGGCAGGACCCCGGCCCCGGCCAATGGCAGGTGACGGGTACCGGGGCGTGGGGCGGCGGTCCCGGCGTCCCGGGCGGACCGGTCCAGCCACACGGCGCGCCGCCACCGCCACCCAGGCGCGGCGGGGCGCCGCTGTTCGCACCGCTCGTGGCGCTCCTCGGGCTGGTGCTCGTGGCGGGCGGCAGCGTGTTCGCGGCCAGCCGGCTTGACCTCGTCGGTGGCGGCACTGCTGCAGCCACGCCGACAGCCGAGGCCACGCAGGATCCGGGCGAGTCGTACGATCCCAACGCCACCGAAACCCCTGGACCGCCGGCCACGCCCACGCCGCAGCCCACCGCGTTCGTGACGCCGCCGCCCAACGAACAGGCCACCGTGCCCGGCACCTTGCTGTACGTCCGGGATGGCAACATCTGGTCCGTCACCGGTACCGCGTCGACCCAGTTGACCGGCAAGGGGAGCGACTCGTCACCCACGTGGAGCGAGGATGGCCAGACCATCTACTTCGTGCGCACTACCCTCCAGCGCGGCAAGACGCCGCCGTGGGGCAACAGCCGGACGCCGCCCTCCGTGACCCACTACGCCACGGACATCATGTCCATGACCGCCGACGGCGGCGCGGCCAAGCGGTTGTTCACGTCCATGTTCCGGAGCGGCCAGGGCTTCTGGTCAACGGTGGCCATCCAGCCCGATCTCAGCCCCGATGGCAAGACATTCGCGCTCGTGAGTGACTTCGGGGAGGTACCCACCTCGGACATCGACGCCACGCCGGTCATCCTCGCCACCATGAGTTCCAGTGGCAAGAACCTCAAGGACATGGGCATCCGCTACGAGGGTGAGGGCCTGTACACGCCGCTGGGCCACAACGACCCTGCGTGGAGCCCGGACGGCAAGTCCATCGCCTTCACGTACGACGACAAGGGCGGCGGCAAGGGCGCGGGGATCCCGCATATCGGCATCATCAAGGCGCCGTTCAAGAAGCGCGCACCGGAACTGTCTCCGAATGGCCGCGGCTACGCCAACCCCGCGTGGTCGCCGGACGGCCTCTACATCGCGGCAGAGCGGATGACCAACAACTCCCGGGATATCGTGGTCCTGGACCCGAACACCTGGGCAGAGGTCGCTCGCCTGACCACCGATGGCAAGAGCTTCGCGCCCGAGTGGTCACCCAACGGCGACCAGATCGCGTTTCTCCATGTCGACGGCCTGGACGTCGACGCCCGGGTGATGACGCTCGACCTTGCGGGCAACCTGACCCTCACCGCGAACCAGGCGGTGACCGTGGACGGCAGCGTGGACCCCGAGTCGCCTCCGGCCTGGTTCATGCCCGCCGACCAGCGGGTGGCACTGCCCACGCCGACGCCGGGGCCCCTGGTCACCGATGCTCCGGCCACACCCGATGCGGCTGCCACCGATGGAGCATCCGCCGCTCCGTGACCGCCGGTGTAGCCTCGGGTCAGATCCGGTATCTCGAGCGACTGGGACTCCGGATGACGAGCACAGGCACCTCGCTGTGCCTGGGCATCGACCCGGACCCCGATGGGCTGCCGGACGGGTTTCCGCGGACCGCGGACGGCGTGGCGAGGTTCAGCGAGTTGGTGCTGGACGCCGCCGGCCCGTTCGCTGCCGCGGTCAAGGTCAACGTCGCCTTCTTCGAGCGCTGGGGTAGCGACGGCGTCCGTGCCCTCGAGCGCCTGCGGAGTCGGATCCCGTCGGACCTGCCGTTCATCGCGGATGCCAAGCGCGGCGACATCGGCTCCACCGCGGTCCAGTACGCCATCGCGCTGTACGACGCACTCGGCGCGGACGCGGTCACTGCCAGCCCGTACCTGGGCTCGGAAGCGATCGCGCCGCTCCTCGACCGACCCGACCGGTTCGTCTACCTGCTGTGTCGGACCTCCAACCCCGGTGCGCTCGAGCTCCAGGGTCTGGTCGTGGCCGCCGACCCCGCATCCGGTGCCCCGGCCGAGCCACTCGCGCTCCGCGTGGCCCGGCTTGCGAATGGCTGGACGCGGCATCCAGGCACCGTGGGACTCGTCGTCGGCGCAACGGCACCCGAAGAGATGGCAGTGATCCGCGCCATCGCGCCGGGATTGCCGTTCCTGGTGCCTGGCGTGGGCACGCAGGGTGGCGATGCCGAGTCGACACTGCGCCATGGTCCAGCCGCCACCGGACCGGCCGCCGCGGCACCCGGCGGGGCCGTGCTGGTAAACGTCTCGCGGGGCATCGCAGGTGCCGCCAGGATGGCGCCAGACCCAGGGACGGCCATCGAGGTCGCGGCACGGACTTGGGCCGAGACGCTCATGGTGCTAGGATGACCCGGCCGTCGAGGGGCGGTCAGAATCGCAGCGGAGAACATCCATGGGACTCCCTAATATCGGACCCGTCGAGCTGATCATCGTCCTGGTCATCGCGCTGCTGGTCCTTGGGCCCGGCAAGCTGCCAGAGGTGGGTTCGGCGTTCGGCAAGACCATCCGCGAATTCAAGAAGGCATCGTCAGACATCACCGACAGCACCTCGCTGACGACCGCGCCGGCGCCCGCCGCACCTGCGACTGCTTCGACCGCAGTGGCCGCGCCCGCCCCGAACACGCTGACCCAGGCGACCGCGCCGAACACCCTGTCTGACAGCTCGGAGCCGGCCCTCAAGGGCACGCCCGCCGACCCTGCCTGAGCGGGTCGCTGCAGTATCGCGACGCCAGTGTGTCCGGTGACCATCGCCGGGCCGGCGTCGCCGAGTCCTGACGTCCATGGATGATGCCCTCGAGCCTGTGACCGGGACGGTCGAACGCGTCCCGCGTGATGCGGCTGTCGGTCAGGCGCTGCCATTGCCGCCTGCACCGGCTGCGACGCCACCCGTGGACGAGAGCGTCATGAGCCTCGTCGACCATCTTGGCGAACTCCGCAAGCGGCTGTTCATCAGCATCCTGGCCATCGTGGTCGGGGCGGCCATCGGCTGGGTGCTCGCACCCAGCATCATCGTCCTGCTGGCCCAGCCGATCCCTCAGCCCACGGATGGCAGTTCGAAGCTCCAGTTCCTGACGGTCACCGGACCGTTCCTGAACTACAGCAAGATCTCCATCGTGTTCGGCATCCTCATCGGCCTGCCCGTGATCCTGTACGAGCTGTGGCAGTTCGTGTCGCCCGGCCTGACCCCCCACGAGCGCAAGACGGCGCTGCCCTGGATCCCGCTCTCGATCCTCTTCTTCCTGTTGGGCGTGACGGTGTCCTGGGTCACGCTGCCGTTCGCGCTCCAGTTCCTGACCCAGTGGGTCCAGCCAGGTGTCACGGAGTCGCGTCTCACGGGGGAGGCCTACTTCGGCTTCGTGACCACGATGTTCATCATCTTCGGCGCTGTCATGGAGTTCCCCATCGCGCTCGTGCTGCTCCACAAGCTGGGCATCCTGAGCATCGAGAAGCTCCAGTCGAGCAGGCGGATGGTCATCCTGGGAATCGTCATCTTTGCCGTCGTGGCGACGCCTGGTGGCGACCCGTTCAGCCCGGTCGTCATGGCTGGGGTGATGTACATCCTGTTCGAGTTCACCATCTTCATGCTGCGACGCTCGGACAAGTCGCGGCCCGTGCGCCAGGACGTTGGCTGATCAGGGTCCCGACCAGGGACCCGGCCCGACCGTCCTGCCCGAAGCGGGTCAGCACGTCGCGATCATCACGGGCCTTTCCGGTGCGGGCAAGACCGCGGCCAGCAAGATCTTCGAGGACCTCGGTTACACGGTCGTGGACAACGTGCCCTCGGACCTGCTCGCAGACCTCGCCGAGCTCGTCGCCAATGACCCCGAGCGGTATCGGCGGGTCGCGCTCGTGCTGGACATCCGCTCGGGCAACGCGTCGCTGGCGCTGGGCGCCGCACTGGGCGCCCTCCACGGACGCGAGATCACGCCCCAGATCTTCTTTCTGGAGTCGTCCGACGAGGCGCTCATCCGGCGCTTCAGCGAGACCCGGCACCGTCATCCGCTGGAGACCGACCACCGTGGCATCGCCACGGCCATCGAGCGTGAGCGCCAGATGCTGGATGAAGTACGCGGCATGGCCCAGGTCATCATCGATACCTCGGACATGTCGCATCGCCAGCTTCGGGAGCGCATCACCAACGCCCTGGAAACGTCACATGAGCCCGACCAGATCGCGCTCCAGATCATCTCCTTCGGCTTCAAGCACGGCGTGCCCCTGGAGGCCGACCTCGTGTTCGATGTCCGGTTCATGGAGAACCCGTTCTACGTGCCGGGACTCAAGGCGCTGACCGGGCTCGATGCGCTGGTCCAGCGGTTCGTCCTGGAGCAACCGGTGACGGAGACGTTCCTGCAGTTCCTGCATGACTTCTACGCGTTCGCCATCCCCGCCTACCAGGCTGAGGGCAAGACCCGGGTGACGACGGCGATCGGCTGCACCGGTGGCATCCATCGGTCGGTGGCCATCTCCGAGCGGGTCGCCGCGGACCTCCGGCAGCAGGCACTGGGACCCGTCCGGGTCTGGCATCGCGAGCTCGAACGGCGGTGAAGCGGCCGTACGAGTCGCGGATGTCGCGACTTCGACGCTGGCTGCGACCAGGTACCGGAGTGAGTGGCTGGCTCATCGTGGTGTTCCTGGGTGAGCTGTTGCTGGCGGTCGCCGGGGCGTTGGTCATCCGGCAACTCTTCCGTGACGTGCCCGCGAACAGCCCGGCCGGCCAGGCGTTCAATCTCGCGAGCCTCCAGTTCCTGCCCGACTGGCTGCGCCCGCTCGTGGTGCTGGTCGTCGGTATCGCCATCTTCCTGTGGGGGCTCCGCCGACTCGTTGGCGTGCTCCTCGAGCCGTTCCCGGCGCATACCCAACCGCTCGTCGAGCTGGTGTACCAGAAGCGGTCCCTGGCTCGCGGACGCCGGATCGTGGCCATCGGTGGCGGCACTGGTCAGTCCACGCTGTTGCGCGGGCTCAAGCAGGCGACCAGCAACCTGACTGCGATCGTGACCGTTGCGGACGACGGCGGATCATCGGGCAAGCTGCGCCAGGAGCTGGGCATCGCGCCCGTGGGTGACATCCGCAACTGCATCACGGCGCTGGCGGATGCCGAGCCGACGATGACCAGATTGCTCCAGTACCGATTCCCGGCCGATTCACCCGATGCCGCCGGACTCAGCGGCCATGCCTTCGGCAACCTGCTCATCGCGGCCCTGTCGGATATCGCGGGCGATTTCGAGGAGGGCGTCCGGTTGTCCAACCGGGTGCTCGCAGTGCGCGGCCAGGTCGTGCCCGTAGCGCCGGTCCCGCTGACACTCCATGCGGAGCTGGCGGATGGACGCGAGCTGGACGGGCAGTCCCGGATCATGCGCTCCCGGGGTATCCGCCGGGTGTGGATCAGCCCTGCCGCCGTGGAAGCCAGCGTGGATGCCGTCGAGGCGATCCGTTCGGCGGAGCTCATCGTGCTCGGCCCCGGCAGCCTGTACACCAGCCTGTTGCCAAGCCTGCTGGTGCCCGGTATCCGGTCCGCCCTGGAGGCGACCAGCGGCGTTCGGGTCTTCGTGTGCAATGTGGCCACGCAGCCCGGTGAGACAGAGGGCTATACGCTGTCCGAGCACCTCGCTGCCATGCATGCCCACTCGGTCGGGTCACTGGTGGACGTCGTGCTCGCCAATGACAACCCGCACGCGCGACAGCCCCCAGACTACCCGGCCGCGCCGGTGCGCCTGGACATGCTCGCCGGCCACGGGTCGCCGTTGCTGGTCACGGCGGACGTGGTGGACATGGAGAACGCCCACAGACACGACCCCCAGAAGCTGGCCGTCGCACTGCTGCGCATCCTGGATGAGCGCCAGGCGCAGCAGGTGCCCATGGCCGTGCGCACGGCCTGAACAGCGCTGACACCGAGCGCCGCTGCCATGCCGGCCGCCACCAGCCGTCGCGAGGAACGACCCGACCGGGACCTGGTGGAGGCGCTGCGCGCCGAGCTCGCGGCCATCGAGCCGGCACGCGCCTGCTGCCGGGCCGCCACCCGGGCCGGCCTGGGTGACGCTGCCGAGGGGCGTGCTCGTTCTCCGGTCGTGGCCCG
>Ga0335397_10005280_pt1 | contig 16921 bp, 17 predicted proteins | sample MAT04_FD_205740 | JGI IMG/M metagenome (GOLD analysis project Ga0335397, IMG submission 205740) | Freshwater microbial communities from Lake Fryxell liftoff mats and glacier meltwater in Antarctica - MAT-04 (spades assembly) (version 2) ... | reverse complement strand
GCGAGAATGCCGTCGAGCACGGCGTCGGCCGATGTGCCCTCCAGCTCCAGCTCGGGGCGGACCATGATGCGATGCCGCAGGCATGGCTTGGCAACCGCTTTGACCTCGTCGGGCGTCACGAACGCCCGCCCACTGAGCCACGCCCACGCCTTGGACGCGTGCAGCAACCAGGTGATGCCGCGCGGCGACACACCCAGCTGCAGCGACGGCGATTCGCGAGTGGCGCGACAGACGTTGACGATGTATTGCTGCACCGCCGGATCGACCCGGATCTGCTGAATGGCAGCACGGCCCGCAGCGAGGTCCGCAGCCGACGCGACGGCGCGCACACCTGAGCCACGGATGTCGTGCGGGTTCATGCCACCGTCGTGGCGAGACACCATCTCCAGCTCCTGTTCGAAGCTGGGGTACTGCACCTGCAGCTTGAACAGGAAGCGGTCGAGCTGCGCCTCGGGCAGCGGGTACGTGCCCTCGTACTCGATCGGGTTCTGCGTGGCGATCACCAGGAACGGGTCGGGCAGCGCGTAGGTGTGGCCGTCGAAGGTGACCTGGCGTTCCTCCATCGCTTCCAGCAGCGCCGCCTGCGTCTTGGGTGGCGTGCGGTTGATCTCGTCGGCCAGCAGCAGGTTGGTGAAAACCGGCCCCTCACGAAACTTGAACGTGATGCCATCGGACGTCTGAGCGACCAGCTGCTGGCCGATCACATCACTGGGCATCAGGTCGGGCGTGAACTGCACGCGCGTGAACTTCATGTCGAACGCCGCAGCCAAACTCTTCGCCAGCAACGTCTTGGCCACGCCAGGCACGCCTTCCAGCAAAACATGGCCGTTGACCAGGAGTGCAGCGATGGCGCCGGTCAGCACACCCTCCTGACCAACCACCACCTTGCCGACTTCGTCGCGCACCGCCAGGACGGCCTGCAGGGGTGACCTGTTGTCTTCGTTCACGAGTTGACTCCTTCACCTTCGAGGCGCCCCAGCGGGGTCGCTTCACGGATTGCTTGTAGAGAATTGCTGAGCTGGACCAGCCCGACGTTGTCCTGCACCTCGCGCAGCAACGCTGACGCAACCTGGCCGGGCGGAAGTGATGTCTGCGCCGCGACCGCAGCATCGACATCGTTGATGGACGTGGTCGCCGGCAGTCGGAACTGCGTGCACAGCGACCGATAGAGGTTGCCGCGCAGCAACCAACCGGCGCGTTCGGCGTGCCGCGCGCGCTGCATGAGACTTCCAGTCGCCACCACCAGCTCGCTGCCGGCGATGGGTACCTGTGCGGGCTCCCGCACAGGACGGCCCGGCCGAATCGCACGCGCGATGGCGAAGATGACGAACGCGATGGCCAGCTGCACAAGTGCCATCCAGACACCCGGGCGAACCAGATCCGACAGCGTCCGCTGACCTGATCCGATGTCGGCTGCCGTCTTCGCCGCTTCCTGGCCAAGAAGGATGTCGACGCGAGAGCCGTCCTTCGGTGCCAGCAACGCCGTCGCCAACGGACCGTTGTCGGCGTAGCGCAACAGCGAATTGGTGAAGAGTTCGTTGTCGCCGAGCTGCACGATCAGGCCGGCGCCACGTTGTGCGACGAGGGCGAACGAACCCGACTGGTTCCGAAAGCACGTCGAGGTCGCGGCCGATGAGTCGTCGAAGCGCACGCCCGTCCGCACGAACACGCCACGGAGCTGAGCGAGCGCCGCCACATCACATTCGCCGAGCGGAACGTTGATCTGCGAGTTCACGTCGTTGGCATCGAACGCCGGCAGTTCATCGGTGACCGTGCTGGTGGGGCCGAGGTCGCCGGCCAGGGTGCTCGCAGGGTCGGCGACGATGACGATTCCCCCGCTCTCCGCAAATGCCAACAGGTCACGACGTTGCGTGTCGTCGAGCCGGTCCTCCAGCACCAGCACTCGCTGGGGGCCGCCTGCCGGCGGGGCAGCTCGCACGACGTCGACCGTCGCCCCCTCTCGTTCCAGCAGAACGACCAGCCCACGCGTGCCGCTGCCGGCTTCACTGCGCGGATCGAACGGCTCGGGATCCGGTTGCGCGCGTAGCAGCAACAGCATTCCGACTGCGGCCACGACCAGCAGCAACGCGGTGATACCCACGCGGCCACCCGTCGCCTCTGTGCCCGCCGTACGGCGCGGGCTCATCGGCGCGCCTGCGTTGCGGTCGCCAGAACGTCGCGCTCCAACGCCTGGAAGTGATCGTCGTCGGCGACGCCGACATCCAAGTGGCCGTACCACGCGCCATCGAAGAGATCAGCTGCGGAGTTGAACGGCGAACTTGCCGCGGGCGTCGCGAGACCCAGTTGCGAGCGTTCTTCACCGGTGGTGCGACCAGGAATCTCGTCGATCAACCCGCGCCTTGCAAGGTCGCCGACCAGCGCGCGATAGCGGCAGCGCAGTGCGTCGCGATAACGGCCGGCGAGGCGGTGCTGCTCGGCCTCCGCGCGCCAGTTGACCGGCTCACGCGAGCGGTCGACGGCAACGGCATCGCGCTCGACGATGTCGCCATCGTCGTCGTCGGCAACGGACTTCCTCCGTGCCGCCGAGCGCCCGGACTTCGTCGCCGCCCAGCGCACCAACATGTACACCAGGCCGACGACAGCCGCGATCAGCAACACCCACAACAGCAACGACACGATGCTGAGGTCGAAGCCGCCGCCGTCAGCGACCTTCGGAGGCTTCGGAGGCTTCGGGGCCGAACACACCGAGGTGTCCTTGCTGACCAGCTTGCAGGCCTCCTCGCGCACGGCGTCCGGGTCCTGGTCCACCGGGCCGAGCGGGTCGTCCGGAGGCGCGCCGGCCAGCCACGCCCGCGTCAAAAGTTCGATGATCACTTCGCTGGGCCGAACGCTCGGTCGGCAGCGAGCACGATGTCCAACCCCTCAGCGTGAATGCGGATCTGCAGGTACAACTGGGCCGTCGCCATCGCAGTGAACGGGATCACGATCAGCAGAGCCAGCTGCGAGGTGATGCCCTGCACCAACCACGCGTACGACCCGAACGTGATCAGGCCGGTCCCTTCCGCCAACTGCGGCAGGAAGGCGATGAACGCGAACAGCATCACGGCCAACACGCCGCACGCCCAGACGAATCCGAAGGCTGCGCCGAGGCGGGTACGGACCAGTCGCCACGCTCGCGGGATGGCCCGAAAGCCCAGCTTCTCGCCCATGATCACCGGGGTCACCAACAGCACGCAGGTGCTGAGCAAGGAAGCCGCCAAGGGCAGCACCCAGCCAAGTACCGCCAGGGAGCTGCGGTCGGAGGTGATCAGCCACAGGTCGAACAACAGCGCCCACCAATGCGTCACCAGCCAGGTGGCCACCAGCAACGGCAATCGACGCAGCACCGCACGAATGCATTCACCCATTCGCGGCGACCCGCCCATCTGATACCGCACGACGAAGACCGCGGCATACGCACCGATCAGATGCGCAGTGAACGACTGCAGCGCCAAGGCGAGGAACGCAAAGCCGGACTCGGCACCGATGTAACCGCGGTCGCCCAGCAGTCCGTCGACCGCATCGAAGCGGTCGAACGCGAGCACCGCCAGCAGCACCCCTACCGCCACCAACGGCACCATCAGGATCGCGGAGCCGAGCAGCACCGTGCGTGCCTGGCGCTGCAACAGATGTGCAGCGCCGTCGATCGAGCCGACGATGAGTCGCTCGGTTCGACGTATGCGCGGCACCGGCGCTTCCTGAGCGGTGGGGCTGGCAGCGCGTGACACCCTCGGTGTCGCGGCTGACCCTGATTCGATGCCCGCCCATTGGCTCACCCGGCCATTCTGGCCGAATCATGCAGCAGCGCGTGAGCGGTCCGCGCATTCCGCTGGCGGCTCAGCGGTCTCGTGCCCCAAGATGGGGTGATGCGGGGCTACAACGATTCCAGCTACGGAGACTCATTCGCCGATGTGTACGACGAGTGGTACCACGGCATCAGCGACGTTGACTCCACAGTCGAGTCGCTGGTGGAGTTGGCCGGCAGCGGCCGCGTGCTGGAGCTGGGAGTCGGCACCGGACGGTTGGCCATTCCGCTCGCCGCCACCGGGCTGGAGGTGCACGGACTGGACACCAGCGACGCGATGCTGCAGCAGATGGCCGCGAAGGACGGCGGCACCACGGTGCACGCTCACCTGGGCGACATGGTTGACGACATGCCTGCCGGCCCCTTCAGGCTGGTGTTCGTCGCCTACAACACGTTCTTCAACCTGCTGACCCTCGAACGGCAAGAGGCGTGCTTCGCTGCGGCAGCAAGGGCCCTCGACGACGATGGACACTTCGTGATCGAGGCGTTCGTCCCGGATACTGCGCACGACCCGGAGTCCAGCATCACGGTCCGCTCGATTGCCGCCGACCGGGTGGTGCTGAGTGTCAGTACCGCCAACGCCGCAAACCAGCTCGCCGAGGGCCAGTTCATCGACATCACCGAGGCTGGTGGCGTGCGACTGCGACCGTGGAGCATTCGCTGGGCGACCACGGCCCAGCTGGACGAAATGGCGACCGCCGCCGGCATGACGCTGAGCGACCGGTGGGAGGCGTTCGACCGCACGCCGTTCACCTCGGAGAGCGAACGTCAAGTCTCGGTATTTTGCAAGGGGAGTCGCGCAAATTCGAGCCCCGTCCGCCCTTCGACCAGCCTCAGGTCCTAGGCTGTAGGAGCTGTGAGTCAACTCCGTCTGAACCCGCTGACCGGGCGATGGGTCACGATCGTGGCAGATCGGGCCGAACGCCCCACCGACTTCGCCCCGCGCACCGCGCAGGTCGAATCGGAACCCGGTCGTCCCTGTCCGTTCTGCCCCGGAAACGAAGAGTCGTCGTTGCCTGCACTCGAAACGCTCGATGCCGGCGGCCAATGGCGGATGCGCGTGATCCCGAACCTGTACCCGGCATTCGAAGGTGACGAGCCGTTCGCGGTTCACCACCACGGCCCGGTGCACGTGGAAGCGGAGTCCAGCGGTATCCACGAGGTCTTCGTGTTCACACCGGACCATGAGGGCGGCCTCCACCTCAGCTCCGACGAAGACGCCACCGACATGATGCTGGTGCTCAAGCGTCGGCTGCAGGAACACGCCACGACCAAACATATTCGCTACACGCAGGCCATCATCAACCACGGCCGCGAAGCCGGTGCCTCGCTGGCACACCCGCACGGCCAGCTCTTGGGCTTGCCCTTCGTGCCGGGCGAGATTCTCGAGGAGCAGCGTGCCTTCACTCGTTTCGAGGGTGGCTGCATCCTGTGCGCCACCGTCGAGGCCGAGTTGGTCGACGGCAAGCGCGTCCTCTTCGCCACCGACGACGTCGTCTGCGTCAGCCCCTACTGGGCCGGCGCCCCGTACGAGCTGCTGATCATCCCACGCAGTCACGACCTGCATCTCACCGACAGCAACGACACCACGTTGGGTGCCGTCGGGATAGCCATTCGCGATTCGCTGATCGCCCTGCGCGAAATCCATGGCGACATCGCGTACAACCTCGTGTTCCACACGGCCCCGCACCATTACAACGGTTCGTACCACTGGCACGTGCACCTGTTCCCGAAGCTGATCACCACCGCCGGGTTCGAGCGCGGCACCGGCGTGATGATCAACATCGTGCCACCGGAGACGGCCGCGCAGCAGTTGCGCAGCGTCGCCGTCAAGGCCTGACGCTGGTAACGAGTCCGCCATGTCTCACATCCGTGTTGCCATCGAGATCGAGGCCACGCCTGCTCGCGTCTGGGAAGTCGTCGAGCCGGTGGAGAACCACGTCGACTGGATGCACGACGCTGTCGCCATCCGTTTCACCGGAGCTCAGACACGCGGCGTGGGCACCGAGTTCCTGTGCGACACCAAAGTGGGCCCCATCAAGCTGGTCGACCGGATGGAGATCACCGAGTGGACGCCCGGCGAGGTCATGGGCGTGCGCCACAGCGGGCTGGTCACCGGCAGCGGCAGGTTCACGTTGGAGCCCATCGACCTCGGTCGCCGCACGCGCTTCGTCTGGCAAGAAGAGCTGACCTTCCCATGGTGGTTGGGTGGTCCTCTCGGCGCCTTCATCGGCGGCAAGGTGGTGCTGCGCGCCATCTGGCAGCGCAACCTGCGCGGCCTCAAACAACTCGTCGAACACCCCACCACCTGACCCCGATTCAGGTTGCGGCGCGAAGTATGGCCGTGACCGCAGCGCCGATCACGATGATGGCGATCAGCGGGGCCCTGCGCCACGCGGCGACCGCAGCTGCGGCAACGCCCGCAGCCCGGGCATCCATCTGCAGGTGTTGGCCGACGCTGAATGTGTCCTTGACCACGATGGCCGCGATCAGCGCAGCGGGAATCAACGCCAGGCAGCGGTCGAGCACCGATGGCAACTGGCGGTCGCCGATCAACACCAGGCCGAGCACCTTGAACGCGTAGGCCGTCGCGGCCAGCGCAAGTACGAACGTCCAGGTCACGGCGACACCTCGTCACCGACCGGAGCTGCGACCGCCGGCGCCGGCACGCCGACGAGGATGCCCACGGCAGCACACAGGATGGGGATGCCGACCGGCACGAAGGGGATCAACACCAGGCACACCGATGCGCCGATCAGCGCTGCCAATGCCGACCGACGCTCACGCAACAGCGGCCACAGGATCGCGAGGAACGCTGCTGGGAACGCCGCGTCGAGGCCGAGAACCTCGGGGTCGATCGCGGACCCCAGCAATGCACCGATCAGCGTGCCAACGTTCCAGAAGAGGTACACGCTCGATCCGGTGATCCAGAACGCAGCGACGCGGTGCGATGCGTCCTCTTGCGCCGCAGCCATTGCCGTCGACTCATCGATCGTCAGTTGCGCGGCCACCAGCCGTCGGCCAAGGCTGCCGCGCAGGTGCGGCGCCATCGCGAGCCCGTAGACGCTGTTGCGGGCAGCCAGCAATGCCGCCCCGCCGAAGGCCGAAGCAGCCGAGCCTCCCGCACCGAGCACGCTGACGGCGGCGAACTGCGACGCACCGGTGAACACCAGCAGCGACATCGCACAGGTCTGGCCGACAGAGGCCCCTGCCGACACCGATGTCACCCCGAACGAGACCGCGAACACTCCGACCGCGAAACCGAGAGTGACACATGCCGCAATCACGGGTCGCAGACGTTCGTCGCGCCACGGATTCACGGTCGGGCAGCGCCCAACCAGAGCACCGCCAGCGGCGGCACCTCGATGACCGCTGAAGCTGGTTGGCCCTGCCACGCCATCTCAGTGGTTGCAGTGACCACCGCACTGCCGGTGCGCAGCCCTTCGAGGTCGTAACCGGCAAAGCCGCTGCCGCCGTAGTTCGGCGAGTCGGTGTCCAGCAGCACGTGCCACTCGCCTGCCCACGGCAGGCCGACGCGGTAGCCACCGTGCGGCACGGGCGTGAAGTTGGCGACCGTCGCCACGGCGGTACCACCGGCGTAACCCCACCGCAGGAACGCATAGACGGAGTGGTCGGCGTCGTTGGCGTCGAGCCACTGGAAACCGGTGGTTTCATGGTCACGTTCGAAGAGCGCCGGCCAGGCGGCAATCACCCGGTTCAGCTCGGCCAACAGGTCGCGGACACCGCGGTGCGGAGCGTGGTCCAGAAGATGCCACGGCAACCCCGTCGACTCGTTCCACTCGGTGAACGGTGCAATCTCGGCGCCCATGAAGAGCAACGGCGCGCCCGGCTGCGCCCACATCCAGGCATAGAGCGCACGCAAGTTGGCGAAGCGCTGCCAGTCGTCGCCGGGCATCTTGCCCAGCAGGCTGCCCTTCCCGTGCACCACTTCGTCGTGGCTCAGCGGCAGCACGAAGCGCTCGCTGAAGGCATAGAGCAATCCGAACGACAGCTCACGGTGGTGGAACCGGCGATGCACCGGGTCGTGCTGCAGGTAGCCCAGCGTGTCGTTCATCCAGCCCATGTTCCACTTGTGCGTGAAGCCAAGGCCGCCCAGCTCGATGGGGTGTGTGACCTTCGGCCAGGCCGTGCTCTCCTCCGCGATCACCATTGCCGTGGGCAGCTCGTCAGCGACCGCGGAGGTCAGCTCTCGCAGGAACGCAATCGCATCCAGGTTCTCGCGCCCGCCCTCACGGTTCGGCACCCACCCGCCGGCAGGCCGCGAGTAGTCGAGGTAGAGCATGCTGGCGACGGCGTCGACGCGCAGGCCATCGATGTGGAACTCGTGCAGCCAATACAACGCGTTGGCAACCAGGAAGTTGCGCACCTCGTCGCGGCCGTAGTTGAAGACGTATGTACCCCAGTCAGGATGCTCTCCCTGGCGCGGATCGGCATGCTCGTAGAGGGCCGTGCCGTCGAAGCGGGCAAGGCTCCATTCGTCCTTCGGGAAGTGCGCCGGCACCCAGTCGATGATCACGCCGATGCCGCGCGCGTGGAGGATGTCGACCATCGCCCGCAGTTCGTCGGGCGTGCCGTAACGCGCCGTCGGCGAGTAGTAGCCGCTGATCTGGTAACCCCACGAGCCACCAAAGGGATGCTCCGCAACGGGCAGCAGTTCGACGTGCGTGAACCCGAGCGCGACGACGTGGTCGGCCAGCTGATGGCCGAACTCGACGTAGTTGTCCACCCCTGAACGCCACGAGCCGATATGGGCTTCGTAGATACGCAGCGGCGCGCCGGGCGCGTGGCTGCGGGCGGTCATCCACGCGTCGTCACCCCACACATAGGTGTCCGGCTGTGCCACGATGCTTGCATTCGACGGAGGGCATTCGCTCTGGCGTGCCATCGGGTCGGCCTTCAGGACGTACGCACCAGCAGCGGATGTCACGCCCAGCTTGTATCGCTGGCCGGGCTGGGCGGTGGGGCAGACGAGTGCCCAGATACCGGACGACCTCTGCGGCTCGAGCATCGTGCCCGACGCCCAGCCGTTCCAGTCGCCCACCACTTCCACCGAACGGGCGTTGGGCGCCCACACCGCGAAACGCACTCCGCCTTCCGCGAGCGGCTGAGCGCCCAGGAGCTGCCACAGGCGACGATGAGTGCCCTCGCCGAACAGATACAGGTCGAGATCCGAAAGCACCACAATGCGAGCGTACGGCACTACCCACCCTTGCCGCTGCTACGTTCGCAGCCGTGCGCGTGCTGATGCTGTCGTGGGAGTACCCGCCGCTCGTCGTCGGTGGCATCGCCGCCCACGTCGACGGCCTGGCCAGGGCCATGCAACGAGCCGGTCACGAGGTGGTCGTGTGCAGCCTGCACCACCCCGATGAGCCCGACGACGCGGTGGTCGAGGGGGTTCGCGTCCTGCGCGCCGACACGGGCATGCCATGGTTGCCCGACGAGGATCTGGTCGCACGCATGGCATCGGCCAACCATCAGCTGGTGCAGCTCTCGGCCCAGCTGGGCAACTGGAAACCGGAAGTCATCCACGCGCACGACTGGCTGGTCGCGTGGGCGGGCGACTCTCTCAAGACCCTGCTCGGCGTGCCGTTGGTGGCCACGATCCACGCCACCGAGCGCGGCCGCCACGGAGGCCACCTGCCCCCTGGCCTCCCTGGCACCATCAATTCCATCGAGTGGTGGCTCACCTATCAGGCGCGCGAGATCATTGCCTGTTCGCGGTTCATGGTGCGCGAGGTCGTCCACAGTTTCGAGCTCCCGGCGGAGAAGGTGCATCTCGTACCCAACGGTGTCGACACCGAACGCTGGAAGAACGCTGCCCCTGCCCCGGCCAGCCAGCGCGAACCACTGGTGATCGCGTGGGGTCGCATTCAGTACGAGAAGGGCTTTCAGGTGCTCGCCCGTGCCATCGGCGAGCTGCGTCTGCGAGTGCCTGGCGTTCGCTGCGTCATCGCCGGTCGCGGCACCTACCTACCAGAGCTGCAGACTCAGATCGACATGGAAGGCGTCAGCGACATCGTGCAGCTGGCGGGCTTCGTGCCCGACGGCGAGCTCCACGAGATGCTGCAGCGGGCCGGCTGTGTCGTGATTCCATCGTTGTACGAGCCGTTCGGCATCGTCGCCCTCGAAGGAATGGCCGCCGGCGCACCGACGATCGTTGCGCGCACGGGCGGCCTCGCGGAGATCGTCGAGGGCACCGACGCGGGAATGCTCTTCGAGCCGGGCAATCACCATGAACTGGCCGATCGCATCGCCGATGTACTGGCCGACCCGGCTGCTGCCGACCTGCTGCGGGTCAACGCAGCGGTGTTGCTGGGCAGGACCTACACGTGGGACGCCATTGCGGCGGAAACGTTGCAGGTGTACCGAACGGCGTGCCGTGCCGTCGTGGTGGACGACGATGTCGCGCATGTCGCAGAAGCCGATGGGTCGGTCGTCAACTAGCCTCACCGAATGCGTGCAGTCAGAGAGTTCAACGTCGTCCCCGCAATTCCGCCGGCATTAGGGGCGCTTTCGCAGGTGGCCTTCAACCTGCACTGGACGTGGGACGGTGAGACGCAGGCGTTGTTCAAGCGGCTCGATCCGGCGCTGTGGAAGTCCACCGGCCGCGACCCGCTGCGCCTGCTCGCGGCCATCACCGCCAGTCGTTGGGAGGCACTCGCTGCCGACCCAGAAATTGTCGCTGCCAGCGACGCAGCTGCCGCCCGTCTGCGCGACACGATGGAAGCACCGCGCTGGTTCCAGAGTCGCACTGACTCGCCACTGGGTCTGGTTGCCTACTTCTCACCCGAGTTCGGAATCTCCGAGACCCTGCCGCAGTACTCCGGCGGTCTGGGCATTCTGGCCGGCGACCACCTGAAGGCCACCTCTGACCTGGGAGTGCCGCTGGTCGCCGTCGGCCTGCTGTACGCCGAGGGCTACTTCCGCCAGAGCCTCAACGCCGACGGTGTACAGGAAGAGCGCTACCCACCGCTGGACCCGCTGGGCCTCGCGCTGCATTCCACCGACGTGCAGGTGAGGCTGCAGATCGGCGAGGAAGACGTGAGGATCAACGTCTGGCGCGTGGAAGTCGGCCGCGTGCAGCTGTACCTGCTGGACACCAATGTGGAGGGCAACAGCCACGAAGCGGCCGCCATCACCAACCGCCTCTACGGCGGCGACACCGAGCACCGCCTGCGTCAGGAAATGGTGTTGGGAATCGGCGGTGTTCGCGCCCTGCGCGCCCTCGGCCTGCAGCCGCAGGTCTTTCACACCAACGAGGGCCACGCCGGCTTCCTGTCACTCGAGCGAATCCGTGAACTGGTCGCCACTGGCTTCACCTTCCGCGAAGCCGTCGAGGCTGTTCGCGCCGGCGGCGTGTTCACCACGCATACTCCGGTGCCGGCCGGTATCGACCGCTTCTCGCCCGAGCTGATGACGAAGTACTTCGCCGGCTTCGCCGAGTCGTATGGCCTGACATTCGAGGAACTGATGGCCATCGGCAGCCGGCCCGACGAAGCGGACGGCAAGTTCAACATGGCCGTGATGGGCCTGCGTATGGCCGGGCGCGCAAACGGCGTCGCGCAGCTGCACGGCGAAGTCAGCCGTGAAATGTTCGCCGGGCTGTGGCCCGACGTGCCGCACGACGAGGTCCCGATCGGCGCCATCACCAACGGCGTGCACGCACCGACCTGGGTCGGCAGCCACATTGCTCCACTGTTCGCGAAGAGCGTCGGCCCCGTGTGGGACGGCGCTGACGAGGCATCGTGGGCCGGTGTCCATCACCTCGACCCCGCCGAGGTGTGGGCGGCCCGAGCCAAGGGCCGTGCCGAACTGGTCACGTTCGTTCGTTCGCGGCTCGGCGATGCGCTGCTGGACCCGAAGGCGCTCACCATCGGCTTCGCCCGCCGTTTCGCCACCTACAAGCGAGCCACACTGCTGCTCTCGCAGCCCGATCGGTTGCGCAAACTGCTGCTCGACGCCGATCGGCCCGTCCAATTCGTGTTCGCGGGCAAGGCTCACCCTGCCGACCAGCCCGGCAAGGACATGATCCGCGACATCGAACTGTTTGCTCGCCAGCTCGACGTGGGCCACCGCTTCGTATTCGTTCCCGACTACGACATGGCGGTCGCGCGGATCATGTATCACGGCTGCGACGTCTGGTTGAACAACCCACGCCGCCCGCTGGAGGCCTGTGGCACCAGCGGAATGAAGGCGGCGCTCAACGGCGCACTGAACTGCAGCATCCTCGATGGGTGGTGGGACGAATGCTTCGACGGCAAGAACGGTTGGGCCATCAACTCCGCTGACGACGACCCCGACACAGCCCGGCGCGACCAGCGCGAGGCCACCAGTCTGTTCGGTCTGCTGGAGCGGGAAGTCATGCCGCTGTTCTACGACCGCGGCGACGACGCACTCCCGCATGGCTGGATCCAGAAGATGGAGCACAACTGGAAGACGCTCGGGCCCTTCGTGACCGCCGCCCGCATGGTGCGCGACTACACCACGGAGCTCTACGAGCCGGCTGCGGCCGGGTCGCGTTTGGCGAATGCAGATGGCGGCGAACCGGCAAAGCACCTCGCCGCATGGAAGCAGCGGGTTCGCGTCGCGTGGCCGTCGGTGAAGGTTGTCGACGTCGAGTCCGACACAGCTCCGGCGAACGAGGGCGACCAACGCCTGGTGCGGGCACACGTCGACATCGACGGCCTCGATGTCAACGACATGGCGGTGCAGGTGCTGCACGGCGCCGTCGATTCGGAGGGCGAATTCGTCGGCACTCCGGCCATCGTCAACCTCAACTTCGTCGGTGACGGCGTGTTCGAGGCCACCTACACCGTCGGCGAGGCAGGCCCCTACGGCCTGACCGTCCGGGCCGTCCCATCGCACCCGCATCTCATCTCTCCCGTCGAATTGGGCCTGGTCGCCTGGGCCAGCTGAGCCCTGGAAGAATCAACGAATGATCGAGATGAGCGAGATGAACGAGGCGGAAACACTCTCGCAGGAGATCGCGGCGACACAGATCGCCCGGGTCGCGCGGCGAAGCGCGAAGATCCTGAAGATTGCGGCGGGCGTCATCGCCGTCGGCGCCGTCGTCAACGGATGGATTTCCGCTACCACCGACCAGAACAAGTTCTACGGCGGGGCAGCGACTGACTTTCCGTTCGAGTGGAAGCTTCAGCAGTTTCTCAACTCGACGCTCTGGAACCTCGGGTGGGCCGGCCTGATTCTGGCCGCAGCCTTCGCCCTCGAGATCGTCGGCCTTCGTGCGGCCCGACCGCCGGAGGCACTCGCCGGGCCGCTGGAATCCACGCCCGTGTCCGCAGCGCCGACTATCGCACCAACAAACTTCGCAGCCAGGCCGGCGGCGGCTCCCACTCCTCCGCCGATGAAGATCGCCAACGACGAAGACCTCTGGCGTCGCTGACTCTGGCCTGCGGGCGGGTCTGGGTGTCATCAGTCCCGGAGTCCGGAACGCAGGACACCCAGAAACCGCTTTGGGACCATTGCTGCCCAGAAACTGCTTGCGCGCACAAATGGGTGTCCGCCGTCCCGCTGGCGGAGCTGGGCGTGTTCCGTCCCGGACTCCGGAACGCAGGACACCCGGAAGCCGTTGGAGCGTCGTCGACGCCGGGCTAGTGGCCGGTGAACTTGGCGTTGCCGGGGCCGGAATCAAGGAAGCTCGCCACGCCGACCTGGCTGTCGGTGGTGTGGAAGACGGCCTCGAACAGGTCCAGCTCCAACGCCAAGCCGCTGGCGAGGTCGGTTTCGACGCCTTCGTCGATTGCCCGCTTGATCAATGCCTGCGCCCGCACGGCGCCCTTGGCCACCTCCGCCGCCAGCGCGAGAGCGCGGTCCATCAGGTCGTCGCCTGCCACCAGTTCATCGACCAGCCCGATCCGTAACGCCTCTTCCGCCTTCACGTGGCGTCCGGTGATCATCATCTCCTTGGCGCGGCTGGTGCCGACCAGTCGGGGCAACCGCTGGGTGCCACCACCGCCGGGCATGATTCCCAGCAGCACTTCCGGCTGGCCGAAGACGGCGCGCTCGCCAACGATGCGGTAGTCACAGGCAAGTGCCAACTCGCACCCGCCGCCCAGCGCGTATCCGCTGACCGCAGCGATGACGAATCGCGGAATTGCAGCGACGGCGTCGAGCGCCCGATGGAACCCTTCACCGATGGCGCGACCTTTCTCTGCCCCCCCGAACTCGCTGATGTCGGCACCGGCAGCCAGCAGCCGCGGGCCACCGGTGATCACCACTGCTCCCGGTGGGTTCTTCGTGAGATCCACCGCAGCCTCGTACAGCTCGGCCAGCAGCGCCTGCGACAGCGCGTTCACCTTCGGATTGTTGAGCGTGACCACAGCCACGCCGTCATCACGCCGCTCCACCAACACCAGTCCACCCATCGCCGCACCCTAGTGCCGCCCGCCAGAGCCCTTCTAGGCGCCGACGGACTTCAGCATTTCGTCGGCGGCTGCCCAGGGATCGATGGTGCGGTGGAACACGGCTTCTTGCAGTTCGTTCCAGCGGTCACCGGTGGCCAGTTCCCTCGCCCGCAACTCCAGCCGTCGCGCCACGATCTCGCGCAGTTCCTCGCGGAGTCGGAACTCGCGGCGCCGTGTCAGCTCGCCGTTGGCTTCGATGAAGGCTCGGTGCGCCTCCACCGTCGCCCACATTTCGGGCACTCCGGACTTCTCGGTGGCAATCACCGGAATGATCGGCGGCCGCCACGCTTCGTGTGCAAGGTCGCTCAGCTCGAGCATCTGCTCCAGATCGCGGCGAGTGTCCTCCACACCCTTGCGGTCGGCCTTGTTGATCACGAAGATGTCGGCGATCTCCATCAGGCCGGCCTTGTTGGCCTGCACCGAATCCCCCCAGCCCGGGTTCACCACCACGACTGTGGTGTCGGCCTTTCCGGCAATCTCGACTTCCACCTGGCCCACACCCACGGTCTCCACCAACGTCCACTTTCGACCAACGGCGTCGAGCAAGCGCACTGCTTCCGGTGTGGCCAACGACAGTCCGCCGAGGTGGCCACGAGTCGCCATCGAGCGAATGAAGACGCCGGGGTCTGTGGCGTGATCTTGCATGCGCACGCGATCGCCCAGAATGGCGCCGCCGGTGAACGGTGACGATGGGTCGATCGCCAGCACCGCAACCTCCTGACCACTGGCGCGCAGATGGCCGATGGTCGCCGACGTCAAGGTGCTCTTGCCAGCACCCGGCGCGCCGGTGAGGCCGACCGTGTACCCGCCGCCGGACAAGGGGTACGACAGACGACTGACCTCACGGGCCTGATCACCGCCTCGCTCGACCAGCGACAGCAGCCGGGCCAGCGACCCTCGGTCACCCTCACAGGCCGCCGCGAAAAGATCGGCAACCGACGCCGAACGACGGTTCATAGCTCGTCGGGTATGACGTTGATCACTTCCGTGACGCCGTCGATTCGGTCGCGCATGATCCGTTCGATGCCGGCCTTCAACGTTTGGCTGCTGGCCGGGCAGGTGCCGCACGCACCAATGAGCGTGACGGTGATGATGCCAGTGCCCTCATCCACGTCGCGCAAGATGATGTCGCCACCGTCGGCCTGTAGGGCCGGACGGATCACTTCGATCGTTTCTTCCACTTGGGTGCGCATGGGGAGCTTTCGGGATGGGCCGACCAACTATTGAACCAGGACAAACCTTAGGATGGCGACATGAGAGCACTTCGCACCCTGGCCTTCATTCCAGTGGCCGTGATGTTGCTGGGCGCGTGTGGCAACGATTCGTCCAGCACCGACACGACGACGGTGGCCGGCCCCACCTCCGTCGTTGGGTCGACCACCTTGGTCATGCCGGATTCCACCACCGTCGACACGGCCGTCGCCGAGGACTCCTCGACCGATACACCCCTGAGCGGCCCTGTGCAGATCGATGTCATGGTCGGCCGCGACAGCAGCCCCGAACGCATCGAACGCGTCACGGTCGGCTCCGACATCACGCTCAACATCACCAACCCTGATGCCGCCGACGAGTTCCACGTCCACGGCATCGACATCGAGCAAACTGCCGATGCGGGCCAGATGATCACACTCAACTTCAAGATCGACGCGCCGGGTACTTACGAGGTGGAGAGTCACATCACCGAAGACGTACTGGTCATCATCGAAGCAACATGACTGCCGTGCTCGCTCATCAGGGCGGGTGGGACGAAATTCTGCTCGTCCTCGGCCCGATTGCCGTGATCGTCGGTCTGCTGAAGCTGGCCAAGAACCGCGTCGACCGCGACGACCACGGCAAAGGCACCACCCTCGACAACTCGGACAATTAGCTGGCGGGCACCCGCTCGATGTCGGCGCCGAGCGCAGCCAGACGGCCAACCAAGTTGTCGTAGCCGCGATCGACGTGGTGCACCCCGGTCACCGACGTCTCTCCCTCCGCCGCGAGACCGGCGACCACCAGAGCAGCGCCGGCGCGAATGTCCGGTGCGCGCACAGGTGCGCCACTGAGGTGCGGCACGCCACGCACGACCGCGTGATGGCCGTCGGCCCTGATATCGGCGCCGAGACGCTGGAGTTCCTCGACGTATCGGAACCGGCCGGGGTACAGGTTCTCGGTGACGATGCCGACACCATCGGCGACGGCGAGCATGGTGACGATCAGTGGCTTGTAATCGGTGGCGATGCCCGGGTATGGCAGCGTTGCCACGTCAGTACTGCGCAACCGGCCGTTGGCCCATACAGCCAATCCGTCACCCACGGAGGTGACCGTCAGACCCATGTCGTGGAAGCGACGCAGGAGCATCTCCATGTGGTCGGCCCGGGCGCCGCGCAGCACCACCTCGCCGCCACTGACAGCAACGGCGGCAAGGTAGGTTGCCGCCTGAATACGGTCCGGCACCACCTCATGATCGGTGGCATGCAGGTCCCCAGGCTCGACGCCTTCGATGACGAGCGTGGATGAACCGATGCCGGTGATCTGCGCACCCATACCAACAAGAAAGAAACACAGATCGGCGATCTCGGGCTCGCGTGCCGCATTGTCGATGACGGTGCGGCCCTTGGCGTGAACGGCCGCAGTGAGGATGTTCTCCGTTGCGCCGACGCTGGGAAACTCCAGTGTGATCTCCGCCCCG
>Ga0335397_10005278_pt1 | contig 16923 bp, 21 predicted proteins | sample MAT04_FD_205740 | JGI IMG/M metagenome (GOLD analysis project Ga0335397, IMG submission 205740) | Freshwater microbial communities from Lake Fryxell liftoff mats and glacier meltwater in Antarctica - MAT-04 (spades assembly) (version 2) ... | reverse complement strand
GGCATCCGTGCATCGAGCACTAAAGCATCTTCCAACCCAGCGTTCGCCCCACCGTCAACGGAACAATCTTCTCGTTACCAAACGCAAATTCATCAGGCGGCGTCCATGTTTCGCGTTTAAGCGTGACCGTCCCGACGTTGCGCGGCAGGCCATAGAACGCTGCGCCGAAGCGACTGGCGAAATCGTCCAGCTTGTCGAGCGAGTTGTCGGCATCGAAGACCTCGGCATACAGCTCCAGTGCTGCGTGTGAGGTGAAGCAACCGGCCGCGCCGCAGCACGCTTCCTTGGCATTTTTGGCGTGCGGCGCGCTGTCGGTGCCGAGAAAGAATTTCGGCGATCCTGACGTTGCCGCATCAACAAGCGCCATGCGATGAATCTCGCGCTTCAAAATCGGCAGGCAATACAGATGCGGGCGAATGCCGCCGGTGAAAATCGAGGTGCGGTTGTAGAGCAGATGTTGCGGCGTGATGGTGGCCGCGATGTTCGGGCCAGTCGCGGCGACAAAGTCCGCCGCCTCTCGGGTCGTGATGTGTTCCACCACAATTTTCAGCGCTGGAAAATCGCGCACGATCTGCTGCAACGCGCCTTCAACAAAGATCGCTTCGCGGTCGAATACGTCGGTCGCTGGGTCGGTCGCTTCGCCATGAACACACAGGATCACACCGTGCCGCTGCATGGCGTCGAGAACAGGGTAAACATTTTTCAGCGCCGAAACGCCGGAATCGGAATTGGTCGTTGCGCCTGCTGGGTAGTATTTAAAGGCATGGACGAAATCGCTCTCGGCAACGCGAGCAACTTCATCTGGCGAGGTGTTGTCGGTCAGGTAGAGCGTCATCAACGGGTCAAACGTCGCGGTTGTTACGTTCGGACCGCAGGCCTTCAAAATGCGCTCGCGATATCCGACCGCTATCGCCACGGTCGTCACCGGCGGCTTCAAATTCGGCATCACCAGTGCCCGACCAAACTGCCGTGCCGTAAACGCGACTACGGCAGAAAGCGCCGCGCCGTCACGCAGATGAAGGTGAAAATCGTCGGGTCGCCCCAAAGTTAAACTTCTGTTATCTTGCATAACGCGAATATCTTCTGCAAACTGCTAGGATTGAATTATGGCCTCTCAATCTGCTCATGACCACGCGGGACATGCAAACACGCATGCCGAGCCCGTGGCGCTTTTGCCGACACCCGCCAGCGCGCTCGCTCTGGCGCGTCGTCTGGTCAAGGAAAGCGGCGGTCGCAATACCGGTGCCCGACGCAACGTGCTCGCCTGTCTGATCGCTGCGGAGCGGGCGCTGTCTCATGGCGAAATTGAGGCGCAGCTGGCCGACACCGATCTTGACCGGGTGACGCTTTATCGGGTGCTGGAATGGCTGGTAGAGCAATCGCTGGCACACCGTGTGGGCGGGCTGTCGGGCTTTGATCGCGCCATGCGCTTTGCGTTTAGCCGCCCGGAGCATGGTCATGCCCACGCCCATTTTCAGTGCGTGCAGTGCGGCACCACCATGTGTCTGGACGAGGTGGCCGTGCCTGCACTGGCGGTGCCGGGCGGCATTCAGTTGCAGGGGATCGAACTCGCTGCCTACGGCTATTGCGCGCGTTGCGCCGAGCAAAACAAGACGGTCGCCAATTTGTAATTGCATAGTAGCTATAATCCGGCCCCGCCCTGTCCGCCTTTGTACTTTGTTACTTTGCGCACAGACAAGCGAGCGCCGTCGCGGGTAACCTGATGGCACGTCATCTTCCGGTATTGAATTGATAGAGTCTCCTCACATGGCAACTACGGCATCCACAAGCAAGGCGAAGGCAGCGCCCGCTGCCAAAGCAGCACCTTCCACAAAGTCGAAGTCCAACACCTTGCCCTCGGCTCCCCCTTTGGTGGTTGCGCCCGCTCCGAGCGCGGCCGCTGTCGCCGCAAAGCCGCTCGCCTCTGCGCCCAAGGCCGCGATGGTTTTGACCATGAACAGCCACAAAAAATACGCCGGACTGACCGAGGCGGAAATTTTGAAGCAGCCTGAAGCCGACTACATGAGCAAAGAGCAGCTCGCTTTCTTCCACGAAAAACTGGTCGAACTGCGCGGACAAATCCTGCACAACGCGACCGACACCGGCGAGCATTTGCGTGAATCCGAAGTGGCAACGGACCCGTCGGATCGCGCTACGCAGGAAGAGGAATACACGCTCGAACTACGCACTCGCGACCGTGAACGAAAGCTTCTGAAAAAGGTCGACAAGGTCATTCGCATGATCGACGATGGCAGCTTCGGCTGGTGCGAAGAAACCGGCGAACCGATTGGTCTGGCGCGTCTGATCGCGCGTCCGACGGCCACCCTGTCCATTGAGGCGCAAGAGCGCCGTGAGCGCATGCAAAAGCTCTACGGTGATTAATTTGTTCTGACGCGATTTGTCATGTTGAGCGAAGCGAAACATCAGGTTGCGCAGCGTTAGCGTTGAAGAACGTGCTTACTTTTTTAACTTGATCCTTCGCCTTGCTCAGGATGACCAATTTTTAGTCGGGCCCCGACTTAAGTCCCCGTTTGATTCACCAAGGATTACAACAATGAGTGCACCCTTCTCCCTCCCGCCACTGCCGTATCCCGATACCGCGCTGGAGCCGCTGATTTCCGCTAATACGCTGTCGTTTCACTACGGCAAGCATCACAAGGCCTACGTCGACAACCTGAACAAGCTGGTTGAAGGCAAAGATCTGGCGACGATGTCGCTTGAGCAGATCATCCACGCGTCCGCTGGCAAGGCCGACATGGCTGGCGTGTTCAACAACGCAGCCCAGGTCTGGAACCACACCTTCTACTGGAACAGCATGAAGCCCAATGGTGGCGGCAAGCCGACCGGCGTGCTGGCAGCGGCGATTGACAAAGACCTCGGCGGATACGACAAATTCAAGGCGGATTTTTCGGCTGCGGCCATGACGCAATTCGGCTCCGGCTGGGCGTGGCTCGTTTCAGACGCTGGCACCCTCAAAATCGTCAAAACGGGCAATGCTGAAGTGCCGCTTACCAAGGGCCAGAAGCCTTTGCTGACGATCGACGTGTGGGAACATGCGTACTACCTCGACTACCAGAATTTGCGTGCAAAGTATGTTGAGACGTTGATCGACAAGCTCCTGAACTGGGACTTCGCGAACGCAAACTTCGCCAGTTAGTCGAACTCGATTGGCAACAAGAAAGGCTGGGATTCCGGCCTTTTTTCATGGGTTTTGAGGATCAATTTGGACCATCAGCTTTTTGGTGAAATGACCGCTGCGTTGGGGCTACTAGGCAATTTCTGCATAAATCAATAATTCATGAAAACGATGAATAGCTCCCGTGAAATGGCACTTTCAGCGAAAAGCTGTATGTTGGTTGCGAACGGTAGGAGCGGCTCTGCCGCGACCGACCTTTGCAGTGGCAACTGTGGGTCGCGGCAGAGCCGCTCCTACAGGGTCAAGTGACCATGCTGACCGTGGCTGATTTGTTGCATCGCTACGCCGCGAATGCCGCGATCTCTTTCGGCAGTTTCGCGCTCGACGCAGGTCAGGCGATCTTGCTTCGAGGCGGTTCCGGCGCAGGTAAATCGACGCTGCTGCATTTGCTCTGCGGCGTACTACCGATTCAGGCGCAGTCCGGTACCGTCGTGCTCGCCGGGCAATCGCTGCAAACACTCAGCCGCTCCGAACGCGATGGCCTGCGGCCCTACACCGTCGGCTGGATGCCGCAGCGACAGTTCTTGATGACCAGCCTCACGGTGCTTGAAAACGTCCTGCTACCGGCTTCATTGGCGGATCACGCCGACGAAACTACGCAGCAGCGAGCGATGGCCTTATTGCAATCGTTCGCCATTGCCGATCTCGCGCACTTACGTCCGCAAACGCTCTCGGTTGGGCAAGCCGCACGCGCAAGCCTCGCCCGGGCGCTCGTGACGCAACCCAAATTACTACTCGCCGACGAACCGACCGCCGCGCTAGACGCCGTGTCGTCACGCCTCGTCATCGAGCAAATCGCACGCTATGTCCAGGGCGGCGGTGCCGCCATCATCGCCAGCCACGATCCGGCGATTCACGCGTTGTGGGACGCGGTTTCCGATGGCAACGCAACGCTCGCCGAAATCGAGCTGCCAACATCAGGCCAAAGCGGGGGGCCAAAATGACTCTCAAGCTCATCCGCCGCTTTCTCGCCGACCGCCCGTGGCAGTTCGCGCTCGCCGTGATGCTCTGCGCTCTCGGCATGGCCAGCGCGATTGCCATCGTCTGGCTGCAATCGGTGCTAGAGCAGCATGCGCGGCGGCAGGCTGAGGGCATTGACATCGTTGTCGGTGCCAAAGGCTCAGCGCTGCAAAACGTGCTGGCGGCGGTGTATTACCTTGATGTTCCGAATGGCAATATTTCACTCAGAGAAGTGGACGCGCTGCGAGCGAATCCTCAGGTCGCGAAGGCCATTCCAATTGGCATTGGCGACTCGGTAGGCGGCGCGCGCATCGTCGGCACCACCGACGAATTCATTCCGTTTTACGGCGGCACCCTGGCGTCCGGCACGCTGGCCGCCGCCCCGATGGACGCGGTGATTGGCGCAAGCGTCGCCCGCCGAACCAGGCTTAAACTGGGCGACAGTTTCGTCGGTGCCCACGGCCTGGGCGATACCGGCGACGCGCATGATTCCTACCCTTACCGCGTCGTCGGTATCCTGAACCCGACTGGTCGCGTCATCGACGAAACCGTGGTGACGCCGCTTGAGAGCGTGTGGCTGGTGCACGAGGGCCACAGCGCCAGCACGGAGCCCGAGGCCACGTTCGCGCTGATTCAGGCGAAAGGCCCGATCGGCGTCGCCACACTTCCGCGCCTGATCAACGCTCGACCGGGTCTGCAGGCGGCAGTGCCCGCGCTGGAATCGGCGCGCCTGCTCACCAGTTTCGACTGGGTGGCGTTGGTGGTCAAAGTATTCGCCGCGATTCTGGTGGTCGCCGCGATGGCCTCGCTGCTGGGCGCGCTGTTGCAGGCACTGGCCCGGCGCGAGCCTGATCTGGCGCTCTTGCGAGCGATGGGTGCAACTCGCGGCCGGCTTGCCGGTCTGATGCTGGGTGAATCGCTCGTGTTGATTGCCGTTGCCGGCGGTGTGGCGGGCGGTTTGGTTGCGCTGGCGGCGTGGTCGTTCCAGACCTTTGCGCTGCCCGGTGTCGTCATTGACGCGGGCGAAGGCCTTTTATATTTGCTGGCGGGGCTCGGAATCGCCGCCATGCTGGCCGCTCTTGCTACTATTCCACCGCTGCGCCGCTGCCTTTCCATTGATGTGGCAGCCCAACTTTCGTCGAGGTAACTATCATGCATTTCCGTAAACTCCTTGGCTCGTTTTTTGTCACGCTGATCCCTGCGTTATTCGTCACGTCGAGCGGTGCCGTGACCCCCGTCGCGAACCAGGGCGCTTTGATGCCCGCGTCGCAATATCTTGCCGAGAAACCGGGCTTCACGTCGTGGCGTGTGCTGGCGCAGGTCGAGCTGGTCAAACAGGATCGCAAGATGGTGCCCAAGTTCGAGTCCGCCGTGACCGCGCTGGACGGCAAAATCGTGAAGGTGCAAGGCTTCATGATGCCGCTCGACATTGGTGACAAACAGCGTCGATTCCTGCTCGTTGCTGCGCCGCCGCATTGCTCGTTTTGCCTGCCCGCCGGGCCAGACGCGATGATCGAAGTGCGCGCCAAGTCCGACATTCGCTACGGCTTTGACGCGGTCGCCTTGTCGGGCAAATTGCAGGTGCTCAAGGACGACCCGGCCGGGCTTTACTACCGGATTGTGGACGCTGTTCCAGCGCAGTAGTGCGGACATTACGGTTGCCAGCAACGAATTAAGGGTGTAAGTTCGTCTTTATGGCCTTCAAAATTTTCCCAAAGTCATCGAAATCGGACTCAGCTGCAAAGCTGGAGCTGGTTGATGACAACGCGCGCGGTAAATCTTTCGGATCGCGTCCCGGCGACACCGAGACCAGCCTGAACTGGGTTGCGCACGCGAGCCGCATTGAGGTTCAGGAAGAGGGAGGCCTGAGTCCATCGCTCGAAAATGCGGCGCTGATGTTTGCCCACGGCAATGAGAGCGCAGCCAAGGCGGCGCTGACGCACGCGCTCGGCACGTCCGAGCGCTCGCAGCAGATGGTGTGGATGTGTTTGTTCGATTTGCAGGCGCGCGGCCACGACCGCATGGCGTTTGAAGAACTGGCGCTGCGATTCGTGGTTCAGTTCGAGCGCTCGGCGCCGGCGTGGGATGAGATGGCTGGAGCGAGCAGCTCCGACCCAGCCACATCGAACGCCCGCGCCAGACCCAAATCGCTGTTGCGTGGCGAGCTGACCGATCCTCAGGCCCCGGTGATTGCGGCATTGGTTGAGGCTTCCAAACGCAAAGACCCCAAGCCACCGCGCTTTGATCTCGATATCGTCGATCTCGATGGCGTCAGTGACGTCTGCGGCATGCTTCTGGCGGGATCGCTCGCTGCATTGCGACGCAAAGGCGCGGTCATCTCCATTCGCGGGCTCGACGCCACGACGCGGCGGCTTTCGAGCACTTTGCAGCAGGGCGATGCGACTCACAAAGGGCTCTGGTATCTGGTGCTTGAGCTCTTGCAGTGGTCAGCGCAGAGCCAGGTATTTGAGGACAGGGCCGTTGATTTCGCGATTACATTCGGCATTTCACCGCCGTCGATGGAGCCGTTGTCGCCGGTGCAACGGAGCGTGCTTACGGCGCGCGCCGCCGATGTGGCCGCGAGTGACGAAGCGCTCGTGGCAGACCGCATCGTGTGGCTGGGTGAGCTTAAGGGCCCGGCTGATAACTGCCTGAAAACGCTCTCGCTGGAGGCGGTGACAACGAACCCGGTGATCGTTGATATGCGTCGCGTACTGCGCGTAGATTTTGTCTGTGGCGGCGCGATTGCCAATGCAATCACGCGTCTCATGGCGCAGGCCATCGACGTTCGCGTCGTGTCGGCCACGCCGATTATTCAAACGCTGTTGCAGATGACCGGGACGCCTGCGGGCCTGTTCGCGAAGGCTTAACCGCGATTGATATAACGCGCGTTGTCATGCTGGGCAAAAGCGAAGCATCAGGTGCGTGCCTGGATTCGGGGAGTGAGCAAGCCTTGTGGCGCGCCACCTGATCCTTCGCCTGTGGCTCAGATGACAACCATTTGACGATAAGTATTTTTATGGATTCAAAACTGGATTTTCACGGCACGACCATCGTGTCGGTTCGTCGTGGCAACTCGGTCGCACTGGGCGGCGACGGGCAGGTCACGCTCGGCAACATGGTCGTCAAATCGACGGCGCGCAAAGTGCGGCGGCTGTATCACGACAAAATTCTCGCGGGTTTTGCGGGCGCGACGGCGGACGCGTTCACGCTGTTCGAGCGCTTCGAAGGCAAGCTGGAAAAGCATCAGGGCCATTTGACGCGCGCAGCGGTCGAGCTGGCGAAGGACTGGCGGCAGGATCGCATCCTGCGGCGGCTGGAGGCGATGCTCGCGGTGGCGGATCAAACGACCTCGCTCATTCTGACCGGCAACGGCGACGTGCTGGAGCCGGAGCATGGCATTATTTCCATCGGATCGGGCGGAGGTTTCGCACAAGCCGCTGCACGCGCGCTGGCGCAACACAGCCAGCTTTCGGCGCGTGAAATCGTCGTCGAATCGCTCAAAGTCGCTGGCGAAATCTGCATCTACACGAATCAAAATCACACCGTTGAAGAGCTGACCTGGTGAGCGGCACATTGTTCGACGTCGTCGTCGCGGGCGGCGGCCCGGTGGGCTGGGCGTGTGCGCTGGCGGCGCAGGCTTCGCTTGGCAAGCGGGCAAAGGTTGCCGTCATTGAGCGCGATCCGTTGCCGGTCATCAAGGCGGACAGTCCGGTCTCGGCGCGCGTTTACACCGTTGCCTCCGGCAATTTGACGTGGCTTCGTGAACACGGCGTCAAAATTGACGAAACGCGAAGCGCAGTAGTGACCGACATTCAGGTCTTTGGTCGCGATGGTAGAGATTCGCTGCATGTTGACGCCAATGATGCAGGCCTGAATGAACTCGCCCGCGTGATTGAGCATGAAGCGTTGGCCCTCGCGGTCGCCCAACGCGCCCAGCAGGCCGGTGTGACGCTGATCATGGGTGAATGCATCGCGTTGCATGACGGTGACCACAGCAGAACAGTGGAACTCGCCGACCGTAGCCTGCTGCAAGCGCGCATCGTCCTGGCCGCTGACGGCGCGCTTTCGCGATTGCGCGAAGCAGCAGGACTGGACGTGTCACGGCATACCTATCCGCAGCGCGGAGTCGTCGCGAATCTTCGTTGCACCACATCGCATCGGAACACCGCGCGACAATGGTTCTTGCCAGATGGGTCGATCCTTGCGCTGTTACCGCTGCCGCAGAGTGATGGCGCACCATCCGTGTCGATGGTCTGGTCAGTCGCCACTGAGCGCGCTGAATTTTTATGCGCTTTGTCCGAGCCAGAATTGCTCGCTGAAATTAATGCAGCCAGCGCCGATACGTTGGGAGTGCACGCCGTGATCAGCGGCACGCGGAGCTTCCCGTTGACCCTGCTTCGCCTGCCGAATCCTGCGGCTGATCGTTTTCTGGCGGTTGGCGACGCCGCCCACGCCATGCATCCTCTCGCGGGTCAGGGCGTTAACGTGGGTCTGGCCGACGCCCGCTGCCTGTTTGACCTGTGGCAGCGCGCGCCAGACGTGCACGGTGACCCCGGTCACGCGCTCCTGTTGTCGCGCTACCGGCGCGAGCGCTACGGCCCGACGCTCGCCATGCAACTGGCGACCGACGGTCTTTTCCGACTCTACAATCAGACGGATCACCCTTTCCTCATGGCGGCGGGTGACGCTGGGATGCGTCTTTTGAGCCGTCTACCCGTATTTCGTCGCACGCTGTCTTCCAACGCGCTGCAATAAACGCTTTTATCTTTAATATCCGTCTCGCCGTATCAAAGGACTCTCATGAAACGAACTCTTGCCGCCGTGCTGATTGCTGCTGGCCTCTTAGGTGCCTGCAACGCGCAACAACCGCCCGCGGGTGCCGCGCCTGTTGCTGCCGTCGCCGCGCCCGCCGCAGCCGCGCCGGTGCGTGAAGCCATCAGCGCAGCCAAGCTTGCCGAAGTGCAAACCACCATCGAGACCCGTTTCAAGGGCGCACCGGTCAAAGGTCTGCGCGCATCGGTGTTCCCCGGCCTTTTCGAGGCGATGGTCGGCGACGACGCCATTTATTTCGACGAAAAACTCGGCCACTTCATCGTCGGCAATCTGATCGAAACCGCCACGATGACCAACAAAACCGAAGAGCGGACCGGCGAACTCACCGCCATAGACGTCAAGCAATTACCACTCAAAGACGCGATCAAAGTCGTTCGTGGCAAAGGCGAGCGCGTGCTGTATGTGTTCACTGACGTGGATTGCCCGTTCTGCACGCGACTTGAGGAAACGTTGCAGACCACCGACAACGTGACGGTTTACAACTTCATGTTCCCGATCGATTCACTGCACCCCGCCGCCCGCAACAAACAAAAAGCCATCTGGTGCGCCAAAGATCGTGTCGTCGCCTGGAATGACGCCGTGCTGCGCAAGAAGTTTGACGCCAATCAGAAGGGCGACTGCGCCAACCCGGTCGACGCCACCGTTGCACTCGGCCAGAAGCTCGGCGTTCGCGCGACCCCATCGTTTTTCCTTGCCGACGGTCGCATGGTTGCCGGTGCGATCCCGAAAGAGCAGCTCGAAGCGCGCTTGAATGCGGCGCAGGTTAAGGTTGCTGCTATCAAGTGAGAGGTGAGCTCTGACGAGTGAGCAGTATTCACTCGCTGCCCATCGGTCACGTCTTACTGCTCATAGCTCACAGCTCACTCGACACTTTTTTCGACACAGGAGAAAAACATGGCCCTCATGGACTTCATCAAAAAGCAGCTAATCGACATCATCGAATGGCAGGATGATTCGCGCGACACGCTGTCCTATCGCTGGCCGGACGACGACAAAGAAATCAAGAACAACGCGCAAATCATCGTGCGTGAATCGCAGGTCGCGCAGTTTGTTTATCTCGGACAATTCGCCGACACCCTGACGCCGGGAAAACATAACCTCACTACGGCGAATATCCCCGTTTTGTCCACCATTCTTGGGTGGAAATACGGGTTCGAAAGCCCGTTCAAAGCGGACGTTTACTACGTCATTACGCGCACTTTCGCTGGCAATAAGTGGGGCACCGCGAATCCGATCATGATGCGCGATGCTGACTTCGGTGTCGTTCGTATGCGCGCCTTCGGTCAGTACGATTTCAAGATCGTCAACCCGCCCTTGTTCCTGAAAGAAGTGGCCGGAACGGATAACCACTTCCGCCTCGACGAATTCGCCGACGTGATGCGCTCGAAGATCGTCACCGTCTTCACCGAAGCCATCGCCAACGCCAAAGTGCCGGCGCTTGATGTGGCTGCTCGCTACAGCGAAATCGGCGCAGCGCTGTTGCCCGCGATCAACCCGATCACGACGTCGAAATACGGCATCGAAGTCACCTCGTTCAACATAGAAAACGTCTCGCTGCCACCCGAGGTGGAGCAGGCCATCGACAAACGCGGCGCGATGACCACCATCGGCGATATGGGCGAATATGTTCGTTACAACATGGCCAACGCGGTCGCCGAAGGCAAGGCCGGCAGCATGGGCATGGGGGCAGAATTCGCGATGGCGATGGGCATGGGCCAGCAGATGCTTAACCAGCCCGGCGGTGCCGTTGGCGGCAACCCGAACGCGCCGAAGGGTATGGTGCCGGGCGCGGTGGGCGCTCCTGTGACGGCGGCTGCGGCTCCCGCCGCTGCGCCAGCAATGGAACTCATGAACCCGGCCCAAGTGGCGCAGGCTTTGGGCGTGGCCGAAGCTGACGTATTGACTGAACTCGATGCGGGCACGCTGAAAGGCCGAAAAATTGGCACGCAGTGGCGCGTGACGCGCGATGCGGTGGACGCGTTTTTGAAGGGCTAGATTGGCGCGCGGTCGCAAATTGTTTGTGGGAGCGGCTTTAGCCGCGAAAGCGCTCGCAACGGCTTTTCGCGGCTGAAGCCGCTCCCACATTACTGCGTGAGACTCGTGGAGTGGTGAGTCAACTTTTTGGTACAAGCACCACTGCACTGGGGCTAGACTAGATAATCGCCGAAAGTCGAGTTTCAACGATTTGAGCGTCCAGCCCTAATGAAACCGCCCTTGTGCCACAAAGCTGAAGAGGTAATCCGATGGCAACCGCAACAAAATCCAGGATGACTGCCAGTGAATTTCTGACATGGGAGAACTCGCTGTCGGACGTTCGGCACGAGTTCGTCGAGGGCGAAGTGTTCGCAATGACGGGGACGACGCGTCAGCACAACGAAGTTGTGATGAATCTGGTGATGCAATTGCGCCCGGCCCTCAATGGCACGCCTTGCCGCGTCTTCGCCCTTGACATCAAAGTCCGCGTTGAAGCAGCCAACGCGTACTTCTACCCCGATCTCGTCATCACGTGCAGCGACAAGGACCTGGACGTCAGCGGCCCCGCCATATTGACCGAACCCTCCGTCATCATCGAAGTGTCCTCGCCATCGACCGCTGACTACGATCTGGCCGGAAAATTTGTCCGCTATCGCATGTTGCCCTCGCTCAAGGAATACGTCATCGTGGCACCGCTCTCGCACGGCGCAACGGTTTTTCGCAAACAGGACAACGGCCATTGGGAAGTCATCTCCGAGTTGATGGATCTGAACATTGCAACGATCAATTTTTCGTGCTCGTTCACCGAGCTGTTCGCAAATGTTGCCTACGTTCCTCCGGAATCTCGCGAATGAGCAGCCAAACTGCCACGCACACTGAGGCCACCGCCCCAGAGAAAGCCGCACGCAGCAAATACACCTGCGTCGCCTGCGGTGGCGAAGCGGTGTGGAATCCGGCCAAGCAAAAGCTCGTCTGCGCGTTCTGTGGCACCGAAGCCCCGATGCCACTCGCGAGCGAGACCATGCCCGGCATTCAGGCGACCGATGTGGTCGAACACGATCTCGCGGCCGCATTAAGGAACATTCAAGGCGAAGCGCGCGGCTGGGCGCTGACCAAGCGCATGGTCAAGTGCAATTCCTGCCAGGCGATCAGCGTGTTTGACCCGGCCAAGCAGGCCAAAGCCTGCGAGTTCTGTGGCGCCTCGGCCATCGTCGATTACGACGAAACCAACGACGTCATTCGCCCCGAAGGCGTGATGCCGTTTCAGGTCAGCGAACCGAAAGCACGCGACACCATTCGCGCGTGGTACGGCAAGCTCTGGTGGGCACCGAACAAGCTCAAATCAAGGGCGATGACCGACACTGTCAAGGGCGTATACCTGCCGTACTGGACGTTTGACGCGTTGGTCGACGCGCGCTGGGAAGCCGAGGCGGGCTATCACTACTACGTGACAGAAACGTACTCCGACAACGGCGAAACAAAGTCGCGGCAGGTACAGCGCACACGCTGGGAATATGCGTCCGGTAGTCTGAATCACTTTTTCGACGATACGCTGGTCTGCGGCTCAAAGGGCGTTCACCCAGCGCTTCTGCGTTCTATCGAACCGTTCCCGACCACTGATGCCGCCAGCAAAGCGCTCAAGCCGTACGACGCCGCCTACGTCAGCGGTTGGACCGTCGAGCGCTATCAGATTGACCTGATCGGTGCCGCCAAATTAAGCCGCGAACGCATGACTGGCGAAACGCGGCAGCTGTGCTCCAACCAGGTGCCCGGCGACACGCAGAGGAACCTGCAAGTCAACGCCGACTTCTCGCGGCAAACCTTTAAACACATCCTCGCCCCCGTGTGGCTTTTGACCTACACCTACGGCGCCAAAGACTTTCAGGTACTCATCAACGCCGTCACCGGCAAGATCGACGGCGAATATCCTAAGAGCTGGGTGAAGATCACGCTGGCGGTGATCGCCGTACTGATCGTTGCGATGATTGTTCTGGGCAGCATGGGCGGTCGGCAGCGTTGACCACGTCTCGCCCTTGTAGGAGCGGCTTGCCGCGACCCCGCTTCAGCATGAAGTGCCACGTGAATATGCGTTTGCGTTGGGTCGCGGCAAGCCGCCCCTACAAGGGCCGTCGCGACGCACTCGCATGATTCCGTTGCGATTGCTAGCGCACCCCGCATTTGCACCCTACGCGATCGCGCATGCCGTCTACGTTGACATCATCGCAGGTCGCGCCGCGCCCCCGCCTGACGTCCCCTTCTTCGTCCCACCGCCACCGCGCACCGTAAGCGCCATCGACTACGAGCGTCGTGTGGTCGAACACAACGAGCTCATCGTCCGCGCCGATAACCTGCACGACGTGATGAACGCCTTGGTCTGGCTCACCTTCCCAAAAAGCAAACGTGCGATCAGCGTTGCCCACGTCGCACTCGGCGTCACCGCAGACGGCAAAACCAGACCGCGCCGCCGCGACGTGCTCACACTGTTCGACGAAGCAGGCGCAATCATCCTGAGCCAGCGCGACGACCTGAAAAAACTGCACGAAGCGCACGAGTGGCGAGCGCTGTTCGTTACTCACCGGCAAGGTTTCATCAACGAAGCGCGCCCGATCCTTTTCGGCCACGGCGCCCTCGAACAACTCGGCAGCAACCCGCATCGCGGGCTCACGGTGAAAGCGCTGTGGTTGCCGCTCGCGCACGACACGCCGGTAGCCGACGCCGATGCATGGATGGTCAGCCACATCGTATCGGGGACATTGCTGGCTGAAAACGAGCATCGTTTGCCACTACCCATCGTCGGCGTGCCGGGCTGGTTTGCTGAAAACGAGCAGGCTGATTTCTACGACGATATCGACGTGTTTCGGCCGTTGCGAGCGACGAAAACTGCGTAACGTGGCACTATCCTCCGCAAATGGGACTGATGCCACCAAAAACACCGTTTACCGCTGAAGACTATCTCGTTTGGGAGGCCGAACAACTCGAACGCCACGAGTTCGTAAACGGCGAAGTGTTTGCTATGGCGGGGGTTGAGGATCGCCACGTGATGGTGAGCCTGCGCCTAGCCAGCGCCTTGCTTACACATCTGAGTGGCACGCACTGCAATGTCTTTATGAGCGACATGAAGCTCAGGATCAAAACGCTTTCAAACTTCTTCTACCCCGACATCATGGTCACCTGCGACCCCGCAGATCGCGAAAGCCGTATGAGCAAAAGCGAACCCAAGCTCATCGTTGAAATCCTTTCCCCCTCCACCGCCAACTACGACCGTGGTGAAAAATTCGTCAGTTATCGACAGATTCCCTCGCTGCGTGAATACGTCATGGTGGATATTGATAAACGCCAGATCGAGGTCTATCGGCTCGGTGATCAAGGCCTTTGGGTGTTGCACCCAATTGACCTGCGCGTCGTTGCAGCCACCCTATCGTTGACTCCGGTTGAACTCACACTCACCGCCGAGCAGGTGTTTGCCGACGTGGACTGACGCCCTTGAAAAGGTTTCCCGTCCAGACGTAATTACATAAGTTATACTCTCGTCTCGGTAACTCACACGCAAAGGCCACCCATGCACACCCTCAAACTCGTTCAAATCGGTAATTCGGTAGGCGTGGTGTTGCCGAAAGAAGTGCTCACTGAGCTCAACGTGGACAAGGGCGATTCGCTCTATTACTCGCCAACGCCAAACGGTATTCGAATCATGGCGACCAACCCAGAATTTGAAGCGCAAATGACGCTTGCTCGCGTCATCATGAAAAAGCGCCGCAATGTATTGGCCGAATTGGCTAAATAGCCATGAGCGGAGTGCATGCGCCTCGTTGGACCTGGATCGACGCCACCGTCATTGAAACCATTCACGACGCGCAGCTCGCTGAACATGGCGGTTTGCTGGGTGTGCGCGACGCTGGTCTGCTCGCCTCAGCGCTGGCCCGCCCGCAAAATCTCGCGCTCTACGGCACACCGGATGTGGCCGAACTCGCTGCGGCGTACGGCTACGGCATCAGCCGAAACCATGCCTTCATTGACGGCAACAAGCGCACAGGCTTTGTTGCGGCGGAGCTTTTTTGTGCGTTGAACGGTTTCGAGCTGGTCGCCAACGACAGCGATTGCGTCCTCACCATGCTCGCCGTTGCATCAGGCGAAATCACCGAAGCCGCTTTCGCCAACTGGCTGCGTGCGCACCTGCAACCGCGCTAAAGCCACGGCGCTTCGCTAAACCCGCATCACCCCGTCCCCATACGCCGCCACCGCATCATCGTGCGTTAACAGCGTCATCGACTCCGCCCTCGCTTGGGCGATGAGCAGCCGATCAAACGGGTCGGCATGAACGCCTTGAGTCGGTAACAGCGCCACCGATGCTGCATGCTTCGCATCAATCGGCAGCGGAAGATAGCCCGATTGCGCGAACAACTCATTCGCCCGCGCGCCGGACACTGGCATGTCGCCACGGCCCAGCGCGTGCTTGATCGCAATTTCCCAAACGCTCGCCGCGCTCACCCAAACGCTATTTTCAGGCGACAAAATTAACTCACGCGCCGCCCGCGAAAGCCGGGGCGAGTTCGCCACCGCCCACAGCGCAATGTGGGTGTCCAGCAGCAATTTCATGGATGTTTGGCGGCCACCTTCGCGTCACCCGATCCGTCCGACGCTACACCAAACAGACGAGCGATCTCCGCATTACTCGCATCAATGTCGTCCGGGACCTCAAATTCGCCCGCGCCCGCGCCGATCCTGGCCGCCACGCTCTCCGTTGATGCACCAAACATCGCCCGCTCCAACGTCTCAGACAAAAAACGCGACAAACTCTTGTCCGCCTTCGCCGCTTCCACGCGTAGTTTGAGCGCAAGGTCATCGGCAATCGACACAGTAATATTTTTCATGGTAAATAATAATTCACGAAATCAGTGAATTATTATAAATCTGATGTGCAAATTCTCGCTGGCAACGCAGGCAACCGAGAGAATAGTCGATCAGCATTGTGATGAAACAACCATTCTATTTGGGCCACAACACGATAAATCGTATTGTCGACTATCGACGATTTTCACGTTCAGCCCGCATACAGCCGCGCATACAGCAAAAAGCGGATATCCACATTGCGCCGTTAGGCGCAACGCGCCAAACGGCCAAGAACGACATAAATGGTTCTGCCTTGAGCGACTCGATTTTGGTCGGATGCTTTTGCGACGTGTGGCGAACGCGGATGATTTCGACGTTCGAACCGCGCACCCTGTAAATCACCGGGTAGTTTTTGTGCGCAACGAGTTCCCGGGTGCCCGCAGCGCGCCCCGATCAGCCGACACTCGTCGTCCGACTCCCTCCCCCTCCAGCGAAGGGTTGGGGTGGGACGGGCCACCCGCCCCGTTTCTTTTGGTGCCGACTCCCTCCCCTTTCAAGGGGAGGGTTGGAGTGGGGATGATTTTTCTCGGAGTACGTGACGCGATTCATTCGCCCCATCCCCCCTTCCCCTCAAGCCGCAATGTCGCTCACTTAAGCGCCGATTTGTCGACTTTGTAGGCGCGACCGCGGTCGCGCTCCAAGGCGGACAAGCGCGACCGGGGTCGCGTCTACCGTTAAGTGACCGATATTGCCTCAAGCCGGGGAACCCCACCGCAACCCGCTCAAGCCGGCACCGAAGGGCAATGGCGGGCATCCAGCCCCAGCGAACCGACACCGCCCGTCAACCAAGTGACGAAAAACGTCAGTTACTCGACACCCAAATGACGCTCGCATACCGGATCATTCTTACTGCTCATTCAGCGAAAAATCGGTGAAAGAAAAAAACGCAGGTAAATCAATGATTTACGTGGAATCAGACGGCAATCGGCAAACTCTGGCACAGCCACTGCCTTATGTGACCCATGCAGCGGCTTTCGCTGAGTTACTTAAATCCCAATCCGGGGAAGGAAATTGAAAATGAAACGTACTATTCAAAAGGGTTTTACCCTCATCGAATTGATGATCGT
>Ga0335397_10005276_pt1 | contig 16931 bp, 9 predicted proteins | sample MAT04_FD_205740 | JGI IMG/M metagenome (GOLD analysis project Ga0335397, IMG submission 205740) | Freshwater microbial communities from Lake Fryxell liftoff mats and glacier meltwater in Antarctica - MAT-04 (spades assembly) (version 2) ... | reverse complement strand
CGATACTGTTGACTTTTGCTGCTTTTGCACAAAATGCTGCTCCTCAGGCACCTGTAAATCCAAATGCGCCTATGATTACATTCGAAAAAACAACGCATGATTACGGAACTCTGACCAAAGGCGGTGATGGTACCTGCGAATTCAAATTCAAGAACACGGGAGTTGAACCTCTTATTTTATCCAACGTTACTTCTTCCTGTGGTTGTACTGTTCCCGAATGGCCCCGCGAACCAATCATGAAAGGTAAATCAGCATCTATCAAAGTGAAATACGACTCAAACCGTATAGGTCAGATAAATAAGACAATCACCGTGATGTCGAACGCCAAAGAATCATCTGTTCAACTGCGGATAATTGGTAATGTTGTTGAGGCTACCAACGGCGCGCAGATGCCACAGAATAACCTGAATCCTGGTTCAGCACCGGTCGCCAAATAGGGTTTTGTGGTGGGTAAAGGGGAGATGAGGAGAGTGGGAGATGGAGAGAATGGGAGTTGGGGAGAGTGGGAGATAGGAGATGGGGAGAGTGGGAGAGTGGGAGAGTGGGAGAGTGGGAGATGGAGACTTAGAGAATATGAATTTAGACAAATAGATTTTCCAGAAAGAAGACTATCATTCCGATGGTCTTTTTTTTTACTTTCTCCTTGTCTCCAAATCCCCCTGTCCCCTTGTCTTTTCCTTAATCCTAGGCATTGTTAATAAATTATTGTCATCCGAAAAGATAAAGAAGGAGGATAATTAGCTATTTTTGACCCGTATGGAACAGAATGAAAGAACGGATGCGCTGGCATCGCGAAAAGTAATTAAAAGGCCGGTTATCGGACGAGATGTATTTCAGGAACATGGAAAATTGCCACCGCAGGCTACTGACCTGGAGGAAGCCGTTTTGGGTGCGCTGATGCTCGAAAGGGATGCTGTGGCCGCCGTTATTGATATGCTTGTGCCGGCGGTTTTTTACAAGGAATCGCACCAGGCAATTTTTGAGGCTATCACCATGTTGTTCCATAACAACGAGCCTGTAGATATTTTAACCGTTACCAATGCTCTCAGGCATACCGGTAAACTCGAACTGGCGGGTGGCCCGTTTTATATTACTCAACTTACTTCGCGTATTGCTTCATCCGCTAATATTGAATTTCATGTTGGTATTCTGAAGCAAAAATTCCTGCAACGCGAGTTAATAAAAATCTCGACCGAAACTATCCGCAAATCTTTCGAGGATTCAACCGATGTATTCGATTTGCTCGATGAAACCGAAAGCGGACTGTTTGCCATTACCGAAAACAACCTTCGGAAAAAAGCACAGTTGATGCCCGAACTGGTGCATAAAGTTTTGAATGCGATTGATACAGCCCGGAAAAATGACGGTGTTTCCTCTGGTGTTCCTTCAGGATTTATTGATCTTGACAAACTTACCGGAGGCTGGCAACGCAGTGATCTTATTATTGTTGCAGCCCGTCCGGGTATGGGTAAAACTGCTTTTGTACTTTCCATGGCCCGCAATATTGCCATCGAAGCCAAAAAAGCCGTTGCTTTCTTTTCGCTTGAAATGACAGCCGATCAGTTGGTTGCGCGTTTAATTGCTTCAGAAGCTGAACTTTCGGCCAGCAATCTCAGGCGCGGGCAATTACAGAATTTTGAGTGGGAGCAGTTAAATTCCCGTATTTCAAAACTTATTACAGCTCCTATTTATATTGATGATACGCCTTCGTTGTCCATTTTCGAACTTAGGGCAAAATGCCGCCGACTGAAAGCACAATATGATATTGATATGGTTATTGTTGACTATATCCAGCTTATGACGGGCGGTGGCAATACCAAAGGAGGAATGGGAAACCGTGAGCAGGAAATTTCAGCAATTTCGCGCTCCTTAAAAAGCCTTGCCAAGGAACTTAATATCCCGGTTATCGCACTTTCGCAGCTTAATCGTTCGGTCGAAACACGGAGTACAGCGCAGGGAAGCAAAAAACCACAACTTTCCGACCTTCGCGAATCGGGTGCCATTGAGCAGGATGCCGACCTTGTAATGTTTATTTACAGGCCTGAGTACTATAAAATTATGGAAGACGAAGAAGGTAATTCAACCGAGGGTAAAGCGCAGATTATAATTGCCAAGCACAGGAATGGAGCTACCGACGAAGTTTGGCTCGAATTTATCAGTCGTTTTGCCCGTTTTCAGGATGTTGCAGGGCTGAGTATCGACCGGATGGGAATGCCGTTAAACCCGAATACAGGTTTCGATCAGCCAGGTAACAATACAGTTATTATGCAATCGAGGCTCAACAGTATGGATGATGAGGTTGATCTGGGTCCTACTAATTTTTAAATTGATATCAGAAAGCATAGATTTTAAGACACGGAAGACCGGAGTCAGAAGACAGAAGTGGTTGCACTTCGTCATCTGACCTAGGTCTTCCGATCCCCAATATGATTCTTTAGAAAAAATTAAACTCTGATTTAGCAAGTTGGTAAACATGAAACGTAGCATACTCCTTATATTATTTGTTCTTCTGCTGATGAGGACTCAGGCTGCTTACCTGCTTATCCCGATGGATCAGAACCAGAAAAACCACCTTAAGGCATACGGTATTGCATACTGGGTACTTCAGCAGGATGTTGAAGTAAGTTGGCTGTTGAATTACCGGGGCGGGACTTTCATGATAAAATATGTTAAAGCAATTGAGAACGAGTGTTTTATTCGTGGTGTAAGCTGTGAGGTAATTGCAGATGCACAATCCACAGCCATACTCCAGGAAATAGCCGATCCGGAAGTAAATATGGATGAAGTTAAATTGAATAAAACTCCCAAAATTGCCGTTTATTCTCCCAAGAACAAGCTTCCGTGGGATGATGCCGTTACTCTGGCACTTACTTACGCTGAAATTCCTTACGAAATTGTTTATGATGAGGAGTTGATAACAGGAGTGCTTCCCATGTACGATTGGCTCCATCTTCATCACGAGGATTTTACAGGGCAGTTCGGGAAATTCTGGGGTGCATACCGCAATGCATCATGGTACAGGGATGACGTTCGGTTAAATGAAGCAATGGCAGCAAAACTGGGTTTTAAGAAAGTTTCGGAAATGAAACTGGCAGTCGCACTTAAAATAAGGGATTTTGTTACCGGCGGCGGATATTTGTTTTCGATGTGTTCAGCTCCCGATAGTTATGATATTGCACTGGCTGCCGAAGGAGTTGATATTTGTGATGTGATGTTCGATGGGGATGCCATGGACTCTAAAGCCCAGTCGAAGTTAAATTACGGAAATTGTTTTGCCTTTAAAAATTTCAATTTGGTCACCAATCCTTATGAGTATGAAATCTCATCTATTGACGTGAATACCAATAGGAAAGTTAGTCAGAATAATGATTTCTTCACCTTATTCGATTTTTCGGCAAAATGGGATCCGGTGCCAACCATGCTTTGCCAGAATCACATGCAGGTTATTCATGGTTTTCGCGGCCAAACAACTGCTTTTGAAAAAAAGTGTATTAAATCGGAAGTTATTGTTATGGGCGAAAACAAAGCACTTGATGAGGCAAGGTATATTCATGGCGATTTCGGAAAGGGAACCTGGACGTTTTACGGAGGTCATGATCCGGAGGATTACGAACATCGCGTGGGCGATCCGCCTACCGATCTGAACCTTTTTCCTAACTCGCCGGGTTACAGATTGATCTTAAATAATGTATTATTTCCGGCTGCTAAGAAGAAAAAGCAGAAAACCTGATAGTTTGTATTTATATACATATCTGATAATCATATTTTTAAAATATTTATTTTAAAATATTTAAAAAATCATCCTATGTTTGTGTTAACTTAACACTAAGTTCACTATTTTTACATCTTTGGAAATAGTATTGCTTTTCAGAAAACAGTATATTTGCTTTTCCGTTTCCGGATGAATACATCGTTTTCATGCAGGCATAAATGAACTTATGACTACAAAATCTTTGTTACACTACCAGACCTTCTGATTTTATTTTTAACTAACCATTTTAACTAACCATTATGGAACAACAAAAACACGCAAACTACGGTCTGGGAATGACTGTAATCGGATCCATCTTTTTTATTTTTGGATTCGCAACTACCTTTATTATTACCCTGAGTGGACAGGTAAAAGACATTTTTACGCTAACTGAGTTTGAAGCCCAGTTCCTTAGTTTTTCCTTCTTTATTACCTACTTTTTTATTTCAATTCCAATTGGGTTGTTCATAAAAAAAGTCGGCTATAAAAGTGCTTTAATAACTGGTTTGTTGCTTATGGCCACAGGTAGTTTCCTGTTTTTCCCGGCAGCAAAAGCGCCTTCGTTCCCCTTGTTCCTGGCTGCTACATTTGTATTGGCATCGGGCGTAGTATTTTTGCAAACTGCTGCTAATCCCTATGTTGCTGCATTAGGTTCAGAAGAATCAGCAGGTGGCAGGCTTAATCTGGTACAGGCACTCAATTCAATTGCTACCATGGTAGCTCCCTGGATCATTGCCGTATTTATTTTCAGAGGGGCAAGCGAAATGCTTACTTCAATGCAGAAAGCCGAAACAGTGCAGATGCCTTTTATTATTATCGGAATTATTGTTGTACTGGTTGCCATTGCAATAGCTCTTATTAAACTTCCTGATGTTACCGGCGGTAAAGTTGAACTGAAGAAAAGTGTATGGAAACACCCTCATGTACTCTTAGGTGCCTTGGGAATCTTCTTTTATGTTGGTGCTGAAGTGGGAACGGGCGGACTTATTCTGAACTATTTAAAAACAACCCAGTTAATGGATCCTGTGGATGCTGGTAAATACGTTGCAATTTATTGGGGTGGTGCTATGGTTGGCCGGTTTTTCGGATCAATTATGCTTTCTAATATTACTGACAACGTTAAGAAATATACTTATGTTGCTCTCGTATTATTACTGGCACTGGTTTCCGGTTCATTTGTTACCGGCTGGAGCTGGAATATAGGGCTTATATTTATGGTGGTTGCAGTTGGTAATTTTATCCTGATGCAACTTGGCAAAGGAAATGCCGGCCAATCACTTGCAGTTTTTGCTTTATGTGCAGCTACTCTGGCTCTGATAACTGCTTTTACCTCCGGAAGTATTGCACTTTGGGCTGTTATTTCAATAGGAATGTTCAACTCCATTATGTTCCCGAATATCTTTACACTTGCGGTTAAAGACCTTGATCCGGGTGAACTCAGTACAGCTTCGGGAATTATCAATACCTTGATTTTTGGTGGAGCAATCATTCCGCTGATTATGGGTAAAATTGCCGATGTTTCGGGATATTCGTGGGCTTTTATTGTTCCGGCTCTCTGTTACCTTTACATCTTCTTTTATGCGGTTAAAGGAAGTAAATTCCGTTCAGCATAAATTTTCATCCAACTTTTTTGTGTTGGGTTGGTAATGCTCATTGTAATGAAAAGTGAAAAATAATCCATTAAAAATAATAATTACTAATGAAACAAGTAGCAATAGGAATTGATATAGGAGGTACAACTACCTCTATTGGAGTTGTTGACCGCGAAGGCAACATCCTGTATGAAAAAAAACCGCAGTTATCCACACCGCTAAAAAAAGATAACCCAACCGGCAGTGAAATTATTTCCGAAAAATTGTTAGGCGATTATATTAATCTGCTTGTTGAGGAAATTAAAGCAGCTATTGAAGTAGTTGCCAAAATTAATCCGGAAATAGGTGTAATGGGTATAGGAATAGGTGCACCAAACGGGAATTACTATACCGGAACTATTGAACATGCGCCAAATCTACCTTTTACAGGAGTAATTCCTTTTGCTAAACTAATCCAGGATAAATTTCCTCAAATCAAGCATGTGAGGCTCACCAATGATGCCAATGCAGCAGCTTTGGGCGAAATGATTTTCGGTGGTGGCAAGGAAATGGATAATTTTGTAATGATCACACTTGGCACCGGCTTAGGCAGCGGAATTATAGTAAATGGCGATCTGGTGTACGGTGCTGATGGTTTTGCCGGCGAAATTGGTCATACCACAATTGGCAGGGGTACACGCTTGTGCGGTTGCGGTTCAAGAGGACATCTGGAAGCATATTGCTCGGCTACCGGAATTAAACGTACTGTTTACGAACTCCTTGCAAAAGATAACAATTCGGAAAGTGAGTTGGCTGATATTCCTTTTAACCAGATGACTTCAAAAATTGTATTTGAAGCTGCTGAAAGAGGCGATAAGCTGGCAAAAGAGGTTTTTGACTATACCGGCGATTTATTAGGAGAGGCTTTGGCCGATACGGTCCATCACCTCAGTCCTGAAGCCATTTTTCTTTTCGGAGGACCGGTTGCCGCAGGCGACTATATTTTTAAGCCTACAAAAGAAAGCCTGGAGCGTCATCTTCTTCCTATATTTAAGAACAAAGTTAAAATCCTTCCTTCGGGGCTTAAAATGGGATCAGCCGCTATAATCGGTGCCAGTGCCCTGGTGTGGAAAGAACTCGAAAAACACGGTTATTAGAATTCAGCTTAATTTTATTTTCGGCAGCACCTTAATTAATCAAAATTAAAGTGCTGCTTTTTTAATACCGGATTGTATACTTAGTGTGGGATAAAGTTACGCATTAAAAAAAGACCCAAGTCTCAAATCCTAAATCTAAAGAACCAAGACCTACTCTTAAACCCCGCTTGGAATTTGGAGCTTGGAAATTGGAATTTGAGATTTAATGAATGTGGAAATTTATCCCGTTTTAAGTATAATATGTAGCTTTGAAATATCCAATTATCGTGTTCCGTATTTCTACGGATCAATTTGTAAATAAATTCATTTTCTGACTTTATCACGTTCGCCTTAAAACAGTAAATTACCATCAGAATCTTCTTTTTTTTGGTATGATGAATGATTCTTTTTGGATAGTTTTTCCCGCTTTTTCACCAGATAGTATTTATTTTTAAAATAGTTTACTAAATAGTGTATTACAATTTAACATTGATGCAATTAATAAGAAGGAAAGGACTGTCTGATCCTGACAAATTATTGCTTTTAAGTAAGGTTTGCCGAATCAGAAATTAGTTAGTATGCCCATTTGTACTGCCAATTACTATTTTAAAGCTTGTTCCACATGAAAAACAAAATACAACTAATCCTGTTTCTTACCCTTCTGTTGACAGGGTTGCAGGGTAAATTTGCAACTGTAGCTGCAAATCCGGTAGTCGATTTTACTTATTCCGGTAGTTGTGTTGGAAGTGAAACTCATTTTATTGCTAAAAATACATCTCCCGGTTTTGGTATTGTTGAAACCTGGAGTTGGGAATTCGGTGATGGGCCTTTTTCATCGAGTAAGAGTACGGGACACATATTCCCCCATTTTGGGAATTTCCCTGTTACTCTGACGATTTATTACAATGCTGTTAAAGTTGGTTCAGAAACGAAACTCATAACCATAAAAGAGCTTCCAGTTCCCAATTTTTCGTTTTCAACTCCGAATTGTGACTATCAGTCAATTCAATTTACAGATCTAACCGGATTTATTAACGGCAGCATTATTAGCAGAACCTGGCATTTCGGCGACGGTTCACCCGATGTTACTATTGTTCCTCCCGGTGATCCTAACACAAAGCATATTTTCCCGAATACAGGAACATTTCCAGTTACTTTAACAGTGATGAATGTTGATTCGTGTGTAAACACATTTACACTTAATGTTACAATTTCTGCAAGACCTGTAGCCGATTTTAATTTCAGTGGCAAATGCGAAGACCAGGAGCTTACATTTACAGATGCATCAATTGCCAATTCAGGAGGTGGAATTATTAAACGGACCTGGGATTTCAGAGATCCGGTCAGCGGAATCTATGATACTTCGATACTTAACAATCCGTCGCATATTTTTCAGAATGCAGGGACTTACCTGGTAAAACTAACCATAAAGAACTATAATAACTGTGTTGATACCGTATCAAAAAATGTAGTTATCAATCCGCATCCCGCGGTTGCCATTTTAACCACAGCAGCCTGTCTTAGTAAAAAGATCACTTTTTCGCCCGATTCGGTAATTACAAATATTCCTTCAATCGCTAAATGGCTATGGGATTTTGGCGATGGGTACAGTGCAAATACGAAAAATCCTTCACATACCTATACCGTTCCAAACAATTATAGTGTCGCTCTGAAAGTTACCGATTCCATGGGTTGCATAAATGTAGTTTCTTATCCTGTTGTAGTTGACCCGTTGCCTGTTGCACATTTTAATGCAACTTTAGCAAATTGTGCTGGTACCAGTGTGCATTTCGTGAATCTAAATCAACCAGCTACTTCTACCGGTTACGTTTTGCAGTGGAACTGGAACTTTGGCGATGGAGATTCTGTAACTGTAAATCAGCTTGGTAAACCGGATATTTCGCATGTATATGCAGTGCCAGGTATTTACAAGAGTTACCTAAGATTGGTAACTTCCAATGGCTGCTTTAACAGCGATTCGCTGAAAATTACCATACTTCCGAATCCAAAGGCGGATTTTATGCATGTTGCAGCTTCTTCTGGTACTGTTGTTAATTTTACAGATATTACAGATATAAATGGCTCAGGTTTCATCACCAATAGGAATTGGGATTTTGGTGATGCCGGTTCGGGTATTTTAAATAAAGCGTTAATCGCAAATCCTGAGCATATTTTCACTACTGCTGGTAATCATACCGTTACGCTTACAGTTACAACAAGTAATGGATGTACAAATACTGTTGTCAAAACAATAACTATTATTCCTCAACCCATAGCCGGTTTTACATATTCACAGGCTGCCTGTAAGAAGCGGCTAGTTCAGTTTACCAACCTGTCAACAGTTTTAGCTCCCGGTTTTATAGTTAGGAGTGAGTGGGATTTCGGGGATGGCTATACTCAGACTGTACCTGGCGTTGCTTCTGTTTCGTATGTCTATAGCTCAAGTACTACATATTCAGTAAAATTAACGGTTACAACAAACGACAGTTGCAAAAAGACTTTCATTCTGCCGGTAACATTACTTCCTGAACCATTATCTGATTTCGCATTTCTTAGTACCTGCCTTAATTCACCGGTGCAATTCACTGATTTGTCGAAACCCGTTTCGGGTGCAATTACCTCCAGATTGTGGAATTTTGGTGAAGCGCTTTCGGGATCCAGTAACGTGGCATCTTCGCAGGCACCGGCTCATACCTATTATTCAGCAGGTACTTTTCAAGTAACTCTGATCGTTGCCAATACCGCCGGATGTGTTGACACCATCGTAAAACAACTGAAAGTTCATGTATTGCCAAGTGTTGATTTTACATTTTCGGCCGGTTGTGTAAATAACTCAACACAATTTGTAAGTTCGCCATTTGTTAATGCAGTTGCCATGGTAGCCTATAGCTGGAATTTGGGCGACGGATTCACTTCTTTGGAGGATAATCCATCTCATAAATATTCTTCCTCAGGATCGTTTATCACAACTTTAACAGTAACAGATACCGCAGGATGTTCAAATACGAAAACAAGTACTGTGGCTATTTTAGCTCCTCCGGTTTCATCTTTCCAGGTTTCACCACAATCATGCGCTAAAAATCCTGTACTTTTCACCGACCATTCCTCAACAGCTAACGGCACATTAACATCTTTCTTTCTTGAATTTGGCGATGGCAAGGATACTTTGATCAATGCAGCGGCAATAGGAACCATCTCCCATACTTTTACCAAAGGTGGTAAATACACGGCTTATCTCACCGTAAAAAATTCATTGGGTTGTACGGCCAAATCGAGTAACTCATTTATCACATCGCCAAATCCGCAGGCAAAATTTAGTTATGGCAATACCTGTGAAGCAGAAACAGTTAGCTTTAACGACCTATCGCTAACTAATTCAGGTACTACAATTGTAAATATGTTCTGGAATTTTGGGGATTCCTCCTCAGGGCCGGATAATATGTCGAATCAGAAGAATCCTTTTCATGTTTATGCTACTCCGGGAATCTACACTGTTCTTCTTACTGTCGAAAATGCTTCCGGATGTTCCGATAAAATTTCGGCTAATATTGATATTAAACCCAAACCGGTAGTGGATTTTAGCTGGGATGCTGCCTGCCTGGGCAGTAAAACAATATTTACTATGAATTCCTCAATTATGAATCTGGCAACTGTTGCTTCGTTCGAGTGGGATTTTGGCGATGGAACCACTCATAACACTACGCAAAAGAATCCGGTGCATAGCTATGCTGTAAGCAGTGATTTTACTGTTACCCTCATCATTACTAATACCAACGGTTGTAAAAACAGGATTTCACATACAGTAAGAATATTGCCCAAACCGACCGCACTTTTTAGTTTAACCAATGTATGTGCAGGAGCAACTACTGAGTTTTCGGAGCAGTCAATTCTTTCGGGGGCTTTGCCAATAGCTTCGTGGCATTGGGATTTTGGCGTACCTGCTGCAATCAATGATACTTCAGATCAAAAAGACCCGGCTTGGATATTTTCAGCAAAGGGTGTTTATACTGTTAAACTAACTGTAACTTCACAAAACGGATGTAGGGATATGGCTTCGCGTTCGGTTCAGGTATTCGGAAATCCAACAGCCGACTTCGGTTATACAGCCTCTGCCTGCGAAAATGGCGTTGTTAATTTCCGAAATACATCACTTAGCCAACAGGCGACTATCGTAACTTCGAGTTGGGAATTCGAACCCGATATTTATTCTTTTGATCTAAATCCTTCCTATACTTTTTATTCAATCGATTCGTGTTATGATGTGCGTTTAATAGTTAAAGATATAAGGGGTTGTATTGATACAACTTTGAAACAAGTATGTGTGCCTGCCAAATTCGATTTTACATTTGCTGAATCGGCAACCTGTGTCAAGGATAGTACTCATTTTACACCGCAACTTCTTACGCATTTAGGTGGACCGCTTGTGACTTTTAAATGGAATTTCGGAGATGAGTCAACGGGTGTTAACAATACCTCAACTAAAAAAATCCCTTCACATTATTACTCTCAAACCGGATCATATACTGTAAGCCTCGAAGCAACCGACATAAATAATTGTACAGACATATATTACAAAAACATTACGATTAACCCATTGCCTGTTGCGTCGTTCACCTACACAAGAGGTATCTGCGACAGCACTATTTATTTTAATGAATCCTCTTTCGGTAACGGAAGCGCTATCAGCCGGTGGATATGGGATTTTGGTGATGGAGTTGTGAGTACTTTTGATACTTCGGGTTCGCCTCACGTTTCGCACCTTTACAGGTCGCCGGGATCGTATAATGTAAGTCTTACGGTAGTAAATGCCAATGGCTGCTCAAATAGCATTGTGGAAAATAACATACTGGTTAATCCTTGTGTGGATGCTGCCATTGAACTGATTGATACCAAAATTTGTCAGAAAAATGTGGTCACATTCAGGAACAACAGTTTTAGCTCGGTAACATCAAATATCTGGTACTGGGATTTTGGAGATGGTACACGCGCTACTTATGATATGTTTTCGAACCAGGTGAATCATGTCTATAAGACTCCAGGTGCCTTCATAGTGCGGATGATACTTTCAGCATACGTAAATGGGCGCAAAGTAAATGATACGGCACATCTGGTTGTAAATGTTAATTCGTCGCCATTTCCTGATTTTACCTTTAGTGTTGTTTGTAATGAAAAAAAGGTTCAATTCACCAATATGACTTCCGGTAGCGGAATTAAAATTGATACCTATAAATGGACATTCGGTGAGGCTGTATCTTCGCCTCAAAATACATCTGCATTGAAAAATCCTGTTCACTCTTATCTTGCTCCCGGAACTTACGAGGTAACACTGAAGGCACAAAATGTAATTGGTTGCAAGGATTCAATCCAGAAGTTACTGGTAATAAATGGCCCGCCTATAGCAAACTTTAAATCTGAGTTGTCATGTGCCGGTAATAAAACTTTATTCTCTGATTTATCCACCAATGCCGATGTGCCGATTACAGCATGGAATTGGACTTTTAAAGATAATATGGGGATTGTTGGTGGCAAAGAGACTCAGAATCCAGAATTCGTTTTCAAAAAATCCGGTGATTATACAGTTTTATTGAAAATTACTGATGCCAATGGCTGTCATGATTCAATAATCCAGAATATATATTCCTGGGATGTGCCTGTAAGCAATTTTAAGTTGGTTGAAAATTTTGATAACGTTCAGGGGCAGGTACAGTTAAACAATACTTCGGCTAATGCATCGCAATACCACTGGACTTTCGGCAACGGCAACGATTCGTATGCTGAAAAGCCTGTTGAACTTTATCCGTTTGAAGGGGAATATAAAATCACTCTTATAGCCTATAGTAAAAAGGGTTGTTCGGATACACTGAGTATCCCGTATGAATTTATGGTTAAGAACTTATACGTTCCTACAGCATTTTCGCCATTGAATCCGAGAAAAGAAGTCCAATTGTTGAAACCTGTCGGAATCAACCTGCAATCCTACCTTTTTGAAATATTCGACCGCTGGGGAAGTCTGTTATGGTGGACTGACAAGCTGGATAGTGAAGGCAGACCAACCGAAGGCTGGGATGGTAAATTCAAAGATAAGCTTCTGCCTGAAGGCGCATATCCGTGGAGAGCTTCAGGAATTTTTAAAGATGGCAGCATCTGGCAGGGAGAAAATGTAGGCAATAATGATCATTTACCAAGTTCAAAAGTAGGAACATCTACAATGATGCGATAGATTTATTAATGAGTTTAACATAAAAAAAGCGCTTTTATGGCGCTTTTTTTATGTTAAAAATATGGTTTTAGTATTCCAAAAGTTCCATTGCAGCTTTGTAAATACGCTCCTGATCAGGTAATATTGCTTTTTCGAGGATGCGGTTAAATCCAACCGGAGTGTCTGTTGATCCAACTCTGCGAACGGGTGCATCCAGGTAAATGAAGCCTTCGTTGGAAATCATAGCGGCAATTTCTCCGCCAAAACCTCCGAAAACTTTGTCTTCGTGCACAACCAACGCTCTTCCTGTCTTCTTCACGCTTTCAAGGATTGTCTCTTTATCGAGGGGAATCAGTGAACGGATATCAATAACTTCGATGCTCTTACTGGTTTCATCCGCAATGCGTTTAGCCACCGCAATACACATATGAGAGGTGTTGCCGTAAGTTATTATGCTCATATCCTTGCCTTCGTGCCTGGTACGGGCTTTGCCAAACGGAACCTCGAATTCTTCGGGAACAAAAGTTTCGGCAACCGGATCGTTGTACAATGCTTTGGGTTCGAGGAAAAGGGTGGGTCCCTGCGAACGCATCGAAGTACGAAGTAAACCAGCAGCATCATCAGCAAACGAAGGATAAACAATACGCACCCCAGGAATGGCAGCCAGCGAACCTTCGATATTTTGAGAGTGATACATACCACCTCCGATATATCCTCCGGAAGCAAGTCGGATTGTTATATTTGGCGAAAATTTACCGTTACTGCGCCAGTAGTCGTGCGAAAGTTCAATATATTGTTCCATTGCCGGCCAGAAGTAATCAGCAAACTCAGCACCTTCAACCACAATGCGGATTTTATCATTGTACCTGCTCATTCCGTTGGCAGTTCCCAGAATAAAGTCTTCGGCTATAGGACCGTTGAAAATACGATCAATGCCGAATTCCTGCTGCATTCCTTTGGTTACGTTGAAAATGCCTCCTTTTTCCTTGTTTGCAACATCCTGCCCCCATAAAAAAGTATCCGGATTGAGGCGGAACTCTTCTTTCAGCGTTTCGTTAAGTGCCTGTATAAGTTTTAATGAACGTCCTTCGTGTTCATCATGCAATCCATCAGGAAATTTAACCGGAACATATGCATCCGGAATTACAAAATTAATGATTGAAGCAGGATCAGGATCAGGAGCAGTTAATGCCTTGCGATGAGCTGCCATCATTTCTTTCTGTGCCTGATCGTCGAGTACTGCTAACTCCGGTTCTGTTAATCTGCCGGAATGCAATAATATAATGCGGAACCTGTCGAGCGGATCGCTTGCCTTAGCGCAATGCCGCTCATTTTCGTCGCGGTACAATTCGTGTTTGTCGGAATTTGAATGCGAGTGAATACGCACACAACTGGCGTGAACAATTACAGGCTCTTGTTTTTCGATGGCATGGCGTTTCGCCATTTCCATTGCATTCATGGATGCAAATATATTTTTACCATCGCAGTGGATGATTCTCAGGTTTTTAAATCCCTTAAAGTTATCCGCTGCCACAGCATTTGCCGATTGATCGCGTTGTGGAACTGATATGCCGTAACGGTTATCCTGAAAAACAAAAATAACCGGCAACTTTTCATTGCTGGCTCCATTAATTGCCTCATATACATAACCTTCAGAAGTTGAGGATTCGCCCTGTGAACTGATGGCTACACCTTTTCCTCCGTATCTTTTAATAGCGCGTGCAACTCCAACGGCATGCAAGGTATGATTACCGGTTGCGGATGAAACGCTATGGATATTCCATTCGGGTTTGGCAAAATGATTCGACATATGTCTGCCGCCTCCGGCAACATCAGTAGCTTTTGAAATACCGTTCAGAATTATTTCTTCTGCACTAAGTCCGGCCGAAATATTGGTGAGCATATCCCGGTAATACGGGAATAAGTGATCCGTTTCACGGTCAAATATTTGTCCTATAGCAAGTTGTATCCCATCGTGACCGGCATATGGCGCATGGTACGACCATCCCAATGCCTGTTTCAGATAATTTGGAGCGCGCTCATCAAGCTTGCGTCCGAGTACCATGAGATAGTACCATTTTTGTAATGTTTCCTTGTCAACAGTATCTAATTTGTATTCTACACGTTTTTCCATTCGTTTTCCTAATAATTTCCTAATGTTAAACAAAAATAACGACTTAAATTCAATTTTGTTCGCAAATTACACTATTAATGTGAATAAAACACGGAGTTTAAACATTTTCAATCCCTGATAATAGTGTACATTCCATCATCCCGCAGCCTGATGATAGTGGAAGGTTTGGAACGGGTAAAATAATCCTGTTTGTATGTAACTGTGTAATCAACCGCGCTTTTTATTTCATCCACAATCTGGCTGAAAACTATAGGTGGATCAAAACCTGAGATGTTGGCCGAAGTTGAAACTATAGGTTTACCGAATCGGCTGATCAGTTCGGCACAAAAGTCATCCTTTACAATACGTATAGCAACGGTGCCATCGGGAGCAATGAGGTTTGCAGCCAGCTTACGTGCATTTGAATAAATAATGGTAACCGGATTTGTAATGCTGGCCAGCAAATCGCCGGTAATATCGGGTACCTTTTTAATATAGATTTCAAGTTTATCGATATGATCGAGCAATATAATGAGGCTTTTTGCTTCAGTCCGGCTTTTAATACTATAAATCTTCCTCACGGCCTCGGTATTGGTTGCATCGCAGCCTATTCCCCAGATTGTATCGGTGGGATAAAGCAGTATGCCTCCTTCCTGGAGTACTTTCAGTGATTTTTGTATATCATCTTCGAAATTCATACTTTTATTAACAATTAACTTGGATTATAGATCAATCTTACCTGCAATTTTTCTGTTATAAGCTCAAATAGACTTTCATAAGTTTGGCGGCCACCTTTTCTTCATCAAATTTTCGGCTGTACAAAAAACCCTCACCGATCATCATCTTTCGGGTTTCCGGCTCATTCAGTACTTTGTTAATGGCTAATCCAAGTTGTGCCCTATTAAACGGATCGCAGTATATTGCTGCGTCGCCGCCTGTTTCGGCAAAACAGCTTCCTGTGCTGGTAATAACAGGCACTCCGGAATAAAGTGCTTCAAGTATCGGAATCCCGAAGCCTTCGAAAACGGAAGGATACACAAATACAGAAGCCGACTGGTATAAAGCGGGTAAATCGACTGATTCAATATCGTGCCTGAAAATTACACGTTCACCGCCACGATTTTGTTTGATAAAATCCATTATTTCAGTCAGATAAGATGTTGGTCTGCCTGCAATCAGAAGAGGAATATCAATTTGTTGCTCCAAATAAGCTTTGACAAGGGTAAGCGCATTTTTTCGCTTTTCGATGGTTCCGAGGTATAAAATATATTTTTCAGGAAGGTCATATTTTTTCCTGGCCTGCTCTTTTTTGTCATTGGTTAAAAGAATCCGGAAAACAGGGTTGCAGGTTTGGTAAACCACTTCAATTTTATTTGGATCTGTACCAAAAAATGTGACAATATCGGCTTTAGTAGCTTCACTCGTGGCAATAATCTTATCCGAAACCCGGCAGGTATGCCGGAATTTCTGCAAATAAATATGCCGGTCTATAAACGGGTAATATTCAGGATATCTTAAAAATATAAGATCATGAATGGTGACAACGGATTTAACACCAGATTTTTTTATACTCCATGGAAGTTCGTTACTTAAGCCATGAAAGATATCCAGTTTATGATTTTTAACCTGGCTATGTATTCCCCACGAACGCCAAAGGGAAGGGAATGAGCTGTAAAGACCCGGTTCTGTTTCAACTATAAACTGATTGGATGATGGATGGTATAATTCACGGTTGTCTTTAGCCGAAAACAGGAAATACTTATTTTCCGGGTAGAAATGTGACAAAAGCTGAACCGTACTCCGGCTGTAATTGCCGAGCCCGCTGCGGTTAAAAAGCGCACGTTTAGCATCAAATCCTATATTCATAACTATCCTGGTAAATATTCAGGTTTGGAATCCTAAAAAGAAATATCGTGTTCGCGTAAAGCTTCGTTTAGCGATAGCTTGAGATCGGTTGATGGTTTGCGTTGCCCTATGATCAGGGCACAACTTACCTGATATTCGCCTGCAGGATATTGCCTGGTGTATGAACCGGGAATTACAACGGAACGGGGAGGCACATATCCTCTGTATTCAACAGGTTCACTGCCTGTTACATCAATTATACGGGTACTTTGTGTGATTACAACATTTGCTCCAAGCACTGCTTCCGTGCCAATAC
>Ga0335397_10005274_pt1 | contig 16936 bp, 18 predicted proteins | sample MAT04_FD_205740 | JGI IMG/M metagenome (GOLD analysis project Ga0335397, IMG submission 205740) | Freshwater microbial communities from Lake Fryxell liftoff mats and glacier meltwater in Antarctica - MAT-04 (spades assembly) (version 2) ... | reverse complement strand
TGCATCTCGGAACCCCAGAATATTGGGTGATAGATTACGCGGGGCAGATTCCAGATAAACATTGCGATCGCGGCAAAGGGGTTAAAACCATTGTTCACACGATGCAGGCAAAAGGCTACGGGTATGACCGCGTAGAGTATCTAGCCGATGAATCCATTCCGTGCCAGACGTTTGGAGCGCATTTGCAACTGACAACCAACTTGATGGTTCACTGCGGTAACGGTTAAATTACCGACTTTTGAATCATCTCGCCAAAAGTTTTTTCTCAAAAACTGTCGCATTTTCCCAGATCTGCGCTTAGATCGCTTAAGCTACTCACTAAAGCAAAATTGCTGAGTGCAGCAGCGCCAGATTGCAAACTCGTTTTTACGGTAAGAAAGGAGGTCAGCCCGTGACATGAAAACCCTTTAAAAGTCAGAACCCCCACTGCGGCAAACAGAAGGGGTAAAAAGACTTTTATTAATCTTGGATAGGATTTGGAGACTCTAACTCACGCCCCAGAAAGCAAACGTTAGGTCATCCAGCTTTGCTGTGCAATTGATATGCAAGCAACGGCAGTTATGCCAATCTTAGTGGCAATTTGTCAAAACGTGCAACCTCTTTGATAAATTTTTTCTGATTTTGCATAGCTTCCTATCCGCCGCTACCCGCAGGCATAGGCAGTTTTAGGCAATTAAGTGATGCATCTAAGATTTTGTAACCCTTGGGAGGACAGACCATGAATCTGCCTCTCGCCCCCGCAGTCAAAGGCTTTGGAGATCGACTCCCGCCGCAACGCCCCCGTCGAAACCCTCAATTTCACTCCGTCCAAGAATGGGATGATCCCTTTTTGGCGCTATTTCCCCATCGTTATGATTATCTTTGGGCAAACCATCCCAACCCTGGAGAAAAACCCGACTGGCAAACCGAGAGCCGTCATCCCCTATCCGATCGCTTAATTAAGCAAGGAGCTTTCCTCCACGGCGTGCGGTTTGGTTCCACAACCCATTACGTGGTCTTAGACCTCGATCGCGGCAGTGCCTACCATCCCGTTCGAGATCGCTTTGCTTGGAGGCGAATTACAGCCGCCCTCGAACCCTTGGGTTTGGTGCAGTCTCTTCCTTGCAGCTCCAGCGACAGCAAAGGACTGCATCTTTACTTCCCCTTTGATCCGCCCCAAAAAACCTGGGCGATCGCGTTGGCGGTGTCCACGCTGCTAGAAAATGCTGGGTTTAAACTGGCACCCGGACAGCTAGAGGTGTTTCCTAACTGCAAGCCCTATGCCATGGGCGGGGAGATGAACCTCTACAACGGGCATCGGCTGCCCATGCAAGCGGGGTCTTACTTACTCAATCAAGACTTAGAGCAAGTGTGGGGTGATCAGCAAACCTTTGTGGAGTACTGGCAGTTTGCTCAGGGTCGCAATCAGATTGATGCCAAAACGCTTGATCGAACCATCAAAGCGGCTCGTCGTAAACAGTACCGAATTACCGGAAAAGCCAACAAGTTCTTAAATGACTTGAATGCTGAAATTGAATCGGGCTGGACAGGCTTGGGGCAAACAAATCGCTTGCTGGGTCGAATTGCCATGCGGTCTTACATCTTTGGTCATATTTATAGTGCAGACACGCCTCTAGAAGGAACGAAGTTAATAGACGACATTATCAAAACAGCGCGATCGCTTCCCGGCTATGAGGAATGGTGCCAGCATCAGCATGAAATTGAAGACCGCGCCAAAGAGTGGGCGGCTTCTACAGAACGAAGTAAATATTTCCACTATGGGTTGGGCAAACCCCAGCCGGATCTGCAAAAACTTTTGGATAGTCAAACCTTAGACGGGTGGAACCACCACCAGCAGCAGTCTGCCAGAGAACGAATTCAACAGGCGGTTGCAAGTTTACTCGACCAAGAGACTTTACCATCCGGGATTGCTGAGCGCTTCAAGGCTCTAACCAGCCATGGAATTAGCGGCGCAACCCTATATAATCATCGCGATTTATGGCATCCCCAAAACTTAGAAGCAGAGTTAAATCGCGAACTTCAAGTAGAGGTTGGGCTAGAGTGCTGCGAGAGCGCACTCAGCCCAACAAACGCTACAAGCTTATTAGGGGATAATGGGTGTAATGCCCCACCAGATAGGGGTTGTAGCGATGCTGAAAACGAAGAAAAACTAGGGGGTGGGTGTAATAAATTGCCAGGTGAGCAGACAGGCTATTCAAAACCCAAAAATATGACGCAGACCGAGGGAATTGCTTTCATCAAACAGATATTGGAGCAGGTAAAAGCCAGAAGTCAGGCAGAAAAGTTGAGGAAAAAGGAGGAGAAGGAGAGGCGATCGCAATAAAATTGCCCGTCATCCCTTCTGCTCGACTCCAAACCCCACTAGCACGACCTCTTTTAAGGGATCGTTCGCATCAGGGCGGCGGTAGGTGAGAATTTTGCGAATCCGCAGTTGAGGATTAATCAGGGTAATCGAATCTATCGCTACGACTTTGGTGTAGGTCGTGGTCATTAACAGTTCGCGGCTTTCGGGGTTGAACTGGAAGTGCGAGATGATCGGACGAGATTCCTCATAGGCACGATCTCGCAGATAATCTCCGATCACCAGTGCCCCTTTTTGCGGCTGCGGCACAAACAGCATATTCAGCGCTTGGTTCACGCGATCGCCTTTCTCTGAAACGGTGGCAAACTCCAGATGATAGCCCGGCAGGCTATCCAAATCCGGCGGGTCAGGATAGTGGTTATCGGCAAGCACCTGAGCTTTGCGATCGCGATCCACAGGCTGGATGACAAACTCAGTATGCGATCGCTCTACTTCCTGTTGGGTCAAGTAGTGATAGGTGCGCTCGGTGATCCAAGTGCCGACGCAATCTTCAAAAAACTGTTGGAAGGGGGAAGGAGAAGTCATAGGGAAGGAGAGAAAGAAGGAAAGGGGGAAAGTATATAAAATTTACACCATAGTTTTTTTGAAAAGATTGCTCGGATTCTCAATCGATCGCGACATCAATGAAAATTTTGCTGATAGAAAATGATGAGGGTTTGACCCAAGTTCTGACTAAAATTCTGACCGCTCATCACCATGTTGTGGATGTGGCTCAGGATGGGGAAATGGGATGGACTTATGGGTCTACGTTTGAATATGACCTGATCGTGTTGGATGGTGTATTGCCAAAATTGAATGGCATCAGGTTATGTCAGCGCTTTCGGGCAAATGGTTATGCCACGCCAATTTTGCTGCTGACGGCGCGCGATTCTTCAGCCATGAACGCGCAGGGGTTGGATGCTGGAGCCGATGACTGTGTTGTCAAGCCGATTGATCCGGTGGAACTGATGGCTCGAATTCGGGCGTTGCAGCGACGGAGTAGTGGCAATCCCTTTCCCTTGCTAGCCTGGGGCGCTTTGTTTTTAGACCCCCGCACCTGTGAGGTAACCTACAATAGCCAACCTGTTTCTTTGACAACTAAGGAATATGAGTTTCTAGAGCTTCTGTTGCGCGATAGCCAATATGTTTTTAGTAGCGAAGAGCTAGTCGATCGCCTCTGGTCTTCAGAAGCGTTTCCATCCGAGGCGACGGTGCGATCGCATCTCCGGCGGCTACGCCAAAAACTAGCGGCGGCGGGTGCGCCACCCGATTTTATTACGACTTTGCACGGGCGCGGTTACTACCTAAAGGCGATCGAAACGGAGGCAGTTCCAGAAGTCTCTTTTGCTTATCCCAAAAGTGATGCTTTAGAAAAACGAGATTTGCCGATTAAGGTGATGAGTGTGGATAGCGATCGCGCTTGGCTCAACATCTTGCCCACGCTGCTCAAACCGTGGGGCTTCAAAGTGACCACGCTGGCAGATCCACAGCAGTTTTGGATTATTCTCCAAGCCGTAGCGCCCGATGTGCTGATTTTAGAAGTAGATATGCCTGAGATTAATGGCTTTGAACTGTGCCAGATGCTTCGCGGCGATCGCCGCTGGCAGCGGTTGCCGGTATTATTCGTGAGTGTGTTGAATGATGATGCCACTCAACAGCAAGCCTTCACCGCCGGGGCAGATGACTATTTGTGCAAGCCAGTCATGGGAGTTGCGCTCGCGAATCGAATTCTCAGCCGATTGCAAAGAATGCGGGATTGCGCGAATTGAAACCGCCAGATCAAAAGCACCCGTGATCGCGATCGTTTGACATGGATACGACTTACGTACTCGCCCCCTAAATCCCCCAATTCTAGGGGACTTTGATCTCTAGCTCCCCCAGAATTGGGGGTTGGGGGGCAAATTTCGGTTGATTTGCGTAAGTCCTGATAGATAATTATGAGCCAAATTGTAACAATAGATTAAGTATTAGATGTCATTAAAAAGTTGCCGAAACTCTTTCAGCTAAACCGTTTGAGCGTTTCCTTTATGTTTTTTAATAGTATTCTTGTCGCACCTTGCTGAAATTGCACAAAATTTGCACAAGCGAGTTGCTTTAATCAAGGGCAGGCTCAAAAACTAAATACTTTCTTCGACTTTAAAAAAGTCGAAGGTTTAATTTTTTTAAGCTTGATTGTCGTTCAGCTTGCGCTTTGCGCCTCTAAAGCGACAGGTGATGTTTTTTAAGATATTCGCGAGTTTGATAAACGCTGCTGCCGAGCGATCGCGATGGGAAGAGTTTGAGAGGACGAGCACAACCTATCGGCTTTAGTCGTGGGATGTAGATCAATTAACAAAAGGAGAATAATTATGACGAGTTCTATGGCTGCAAAACAGCTAGGATTTGAGCCGTTCGCACAAAATTCGCCTGTGGAACTAAGAGCGAATGCGACAGAAGACGACGTGCAGGCGGTGATTCGGGCTGCCTATCGCCAAGTCTTTGGCAATGATTATTTAATGCAGAGTGAGCGATTGACCAGCGCAGAATCACTTTTGCGTCAGGGAAATATCACGGTACGCGATTTTGTGCGGATATTGGCACAGTCCGAACTGTATCGGACAAAATTCTTTTACTCGACTCCACAAGTTCGCTTTATTGAGTTGAACTACAAGCATTTGCTAGGTCGCGCTCCCTACGATGAATCAGAAATTACCTTCCACGTTGATTTATATACGCAAGAAGGGTTTGAAGCCGAGATCAACTCCTATATCGATTCTTTGGAATATCAAGAAAATTTTGGTGATTCAATCGTGCCCTATTACCGTGGGTTTGCCACGCAACGCGGACAAAAAACGGCTGGCTTTAGTCGGATGTTCCAACTTTATCGGGGCTATGCGAACAGCGATCGCGCTCAGGGCAAAAACAAATCTGCCTGGTTGACCAATGAGCTAGGAATGAATTTGGTTACACCCGTGCAAACTGCCAACTTTGGGCGATCGCTCTCAGGCGTAGTGGGCGGCGATCGGGGTCTATATCGAGTGCGGGTGATGCAATCCAACAAGGGACGCACTCCCCAGGTTCGGCTAGCCGTCAGCGAGTACCTCGTTGCCTACGACCAACTCTCACCGACCCTGCAACGCCTCAATCAGCGCGGCAGTAAGGTGACGAGCATTACCACCGTATAGACGGTTTCGAGCGGTGAGTTTTTAGCAGTTAGTTTATGTTTAGGCATTACTCTAACAACTTTCTAAGGATGCCATAAATGAGCATCCTTAAAAAGTTTGAGAGCTAAGAACTCACCATTTTTCCAAGCACCATTTACTCAATTTTAAGGAGAGTCATTCGTGGCAATTACAACCGCAGCTTCCCGTTTGGGAACGACTGCTTTGGGTGATTCTTACCCAGTCGAACTCCGCCAAAATTGGACATCTGAAGATGCCCAAGGTGTAATTCAAGCGGTCTATCGTCAAGTGTTGGGTAATGACTACATCATGCAGTCAGAACGCCTGACTAGCCTGGAGTCGCTCTTAGCCAATGGTCAATTGACGGTGAGAGATTTCGTCCGGGCGGTCGCCAAATCAGAATTGTACAAAACAAAGTTTCTCTATCCTCATTTTCAAACTCGCGTCATTGAGTTAAATTTCAAACATCTGCTGGGTCGCGCTCCCTATGCAGAATCGGAGATCACGGAGCATCTCAATCGCTACCAGGATGAAGGGTTTGAAGCAGATATCGATTCATACATCGATTCCGAGGAATATGATGCCAAATTTGGCGATGCGATCGTCCCCTACTATCAAGACTTTGTGACCACGGGTGTCGGTCAACGCACCGTCGGTTTCACGCGGATGTTCCGTCTCTATCGCGGCTATGCCAACAGCGATAACGCTCAACTTGCTGGGGCACAGTCTCACTTAGCCACTGACCTAGCAAGAAACAGCGCATCGGCGATCGTCGCGCCTTCGGGTGGCAGCGAAGGTTGGGCATATCAACCATCGAAGCAAGGGGTTGCCCCCGCGCGCGCCTTTGGACGCTCCTCAGTCAACTCCTCCGATCGCCTCTACCGAATCGAAGTTGCAGGCATCAGCCTACCGCGCTATCCCAAAGTTCGCCGTAGCAACAAAGAGTTCATTGTTCCTTACGAACAGCTATCTAGCACGCTCCAACAAATCAACAAGTTGGGTGGCAAAGTCGCTAGCATTACCCTCGCACAATAAGGACACACACCATGTTGGGACAATCCGCCCTCACCGGAGCCGCTGGCTCATCTGCTAGTAATCGCATCTTTATCTATGAAGTAGAAGGATTGCAGCAAAACGATCAAACAGATAATAATCAGTATCCGGTGCGGAACAGCAGCACAATTTTGATGCAAGTTCCCTACAGCCGAATGAACAGCGAAATGAAACGCATTACCCGCTTAGGCGGCAAGATTGTGAACATTCGCCCGATGACTGAACCCGCAGACGCACCTCAAGGTTAATCGCCTATCCTGCAAAATTTCGGCAGGGATGGAATCGATGTAACAGTAGAGCAAGGGCGATCGCAAGGCATTAATGCTGCCGCGATCGCCCTTAAATATTGCCTTCTATTGCGGCTTCTCAATCCGAATCATTTTCAAGAAAATTGCAACAGAAGTAGCGTGCAGAATTAAAGCAGGAAAAAGCATTGAATCCACGATCCACCAAGGGAGTGGAGTAGTCTGAAAAGTGGCTAAGTTATCAGTAGTTGAGTGAGTTTGAATAAAGGAATAACAAGCTTTGCCTTGATTCCATCCATAGCAACTTATAGGACTTGCCAGAATAATTAGGAGTTGGAAAACAAGGCTTAGAAATAACGACAAACGTCTATATCTCAGTGACTCTTGATAATGTTTTAAATTGAAGTTGAACAGATAGAGAATGCAAATCAGATAAAACAGCACTAAAAAGAAGAAATAAATCAGCCAAGCAGGAATTGTGAAAGACGCGGTGAAGTAAACCGCCAAACTGACAATTACATAACCAGTAAAAAGTGCAGTGAAGTTTCTGACAGAAATTGCTTGTGACATTGCTGCAATTAATATTACTCAAGGCTGAAGATACTCTTATTTAATGCTAGACGCGATCGCTGCTCATCCAAAATATGATCCGTCCCGCGCACATACCTTACAAAAAAATCAATAGTAACCTCGCTCATTCTAACGAGGTCGTTTCTAATATTACTAAGTTGATTAAGCCTCAATTCTTATTAGAAGATTCAATCGAGTAGAGAACAACTCTATACTCAAGTATTCAGATATATTCAAATAAAAGTATTCGTCGAAGTTTATGCAAGCATTGAGAAATCGCCAGCATCCGTTGATTCATCGACTGGCAGACACTATTGAAAAGACTTGGAAGACTTATCTAGAGCTATCCCCGTTTCAAATTCCAGCCGGGTTAGGCTATGTCGAAGGGGCTTTGGAAGGCGAAAAGCTGGTGATTGAAAATCATTGCTACCAGGCTCCTCAATTTCGCAAATTGCATTTGGAACTGGCGCAGGTTGGCACTGGGCTAGATATTTTGCACTGTGTCATGTTCCCTAATCCCGGATATGCCCTGCCTATTTTTGGCGCAGATTTGGTTGGTGGACGAGGCGGAATCAGTGCCGCGATCGCCGATTTATCACCAGTGAACCCTGAGCGATCGCTGCCAGTCAGTTATCAGCAAACCCTATCAGCACTGCCTGGTCTAACTTTTTCTCAACCTCGTGCTTTACCGGACTGGGGCGATATTTTTTCTGATTTTTGCTTGTTTGTCCGTCCCATGGGAGAACAAGAAGAAGACGCTTTTTTGCAGCGCGTTCAAGATTTTTTGATGGTGCATTGCCAGCTTGCCAGCGTTGAACCCGCACTGACCTCGGATGTGGCGATCGCTCAAACTATTGCAGGACAAAAATATTACTGCACGAAGCAACAGCAAAATGATAAGACCCGTCGGGTACTAGAAAAATCCTTTGGCGCTGAGTGGGCTGAGCAGTATATGACCACCATGCTGTTTGATTACGTCAAAATGTGAAGCGGCTGAGACCCTGCCTCTGTCCTTTGATAAGAGCAAAGTACCCCTCTAGGGGATAACGTTCTGATTTGCAAAATCTTATATTTGATTTGCGTGTATATCAACTTGATGAAGTTGTCTACAAACAAAGTAACAATATTTACAGAAGTTAATATCTAGGCTGGCAAAATTGAGGCATTCAATCACGGTTGAGATTTTTGATAGAAGAGGAGAAAGTCATGGCTGAAACATTTACTGAAACATTTAAGAAGGGTCAAATGCTTTGGAAATTAGAAGGCAGCGATCGCACTCTTCACTTGCGACACGATGACTCAGAACCATGGAAACCCTACGAAGAGTTTCCGCAGTACGTCTTGCCTGATCCTCACGGCTTTTCTAAAGGAATCACGACCTTTCTAGCGTTACGAAAAAACGATTGGACAGCGTTTAAATCTTAGAAAAACTTTAAATCCTCTGCAATAGGGTGAGCGCGAACTTTCCAAAAATCAGAGCGATCGTCAAAAATCTCTAGGATCAGCAGCTACGGATTTGGCAAAGTTGAAGCTTAGGCGATCGTCACCCACCCAAAAGCCAGTCGCAAGGAAATCACTTCCTTGCAACTGGCTTTTAAATATGAACGTTGTGCGCTGGAAGAACACGTTACAAAAATCAGATTTGCAACATTCGTTTACATTTGAAGCTCAATTTCTCATTTTTCTACCTCATCTATTCCATTTGAGGTAGTGGTTCTCTATGATGAACGGATAGGATTACGGTCTTTTCTAAAAAGCAAGTGCTTGATTAGCAAATTGACTTGCTGGCAATCGATCTGGACTCTATCTGAACCATTTATAATTCGTAATAAACAACGATCCAACGACATAGTATAAACAAAGAAGTTGGAAAACTGGCAAAGCAGATACAGACTATTGAGCTATCTGATGCGTTAAGACTCCACAATATTTAAGAAATGTAAAACCTTCTCAGTTTATTCATTAGAAAAACGAGAAGTATTTCACGGGTTCTCCATGGACGGGTTTTGTTTTTCTCAAACTGTTCAAACAGATTGATCGTTGAGCTTAACCAAGAGTCAGTTGTGACCTAATCCCTACTTTATTTCAACACATTAGGAGATTGAGTTTATGTTGGACGCATTTGCAAAGGTAGTCTCTCAGGCTGATGCACGGGGTGAATACCTCAACACTTCACAACTGGATGCCTTGAGCGCTATGGTTGCCGAAGGCAACAAGCGCATGGATACTGTGAACCGCATCACCAGCAATTCGTCTGCGATCGTAGCGAATGCGGCTCGTTCATTGTTTGCAGAGCAACCTGGGTTGATTGCACCCGGTGGAAATGCTTACACCAACCGTCGTATGGCTGCTTGTTTGCGTGACATGGAAATCATCCTGCGCTACATCACCTACGCTATCTTTGCTGGCGATGCAAGCATTTTGGATGATCGCTGCCTCAACGGTTTGCGTGAAACCTACTTGGCTCTAGGAACTCCTGGTGCTTCTGTTGCAGTGGGCGTTCAAAAGATGAAAGATGCTGCACTCGCGATCGCGAACGACCCCAACGGTGTTACTCGCGGCGAATGCTCCAGCTTGATGTCTGAAGTGAGCAGCTATTTTGATAAGGCGGCTGCGGCTGTTGGCTAGAGATTCTCGATACTAGGAACCGCATGAGTTGCCTTCTCTTGCCTTTTAGCGAGTCAAAGCAACTGCAACACTGATTTCATTAAAGCAAACATTACTGGAGCACGTTTAATCATGAAGACCCCTTTAACCGAAGCCGTTTCGGCTGCTGATTCTCAAGGACGTTTCCTTAGCTCCACCGAGCTTCAAACTGCATTTGGTCGTTTCCGTCAAGCGTCTGCTAGCTTGGAAGCTGCTAAAGCATTGACCTCCAAAGCTGACAGCTTGGCTTCGGGCGCTGCTAACGCGGTTTACCAAAAGTTCCCATACACCACGACGATGCAAGGTCCTAACTATGCATCGACTCAAGTGGGCAAAGACAAGTGTGTTCGTGACATTGGTTACTACCTACGCATGGTCACCTACTGCCTCGTTGTGGGTGGAACAGGTCCAATCGATGACTACCTAATCAGCGGTTTGTCTGAAATCAACAGCACCTTTGAGCTATCTCCTAGCTGGTATGTTGAAGCTTTGAAGAATATCAAAGCTAGCCATGGTTTGAGTGGAGATCCCGCTGTTGAAGCGAACTCCTATATCGACTATGCAATCAACGCATTGAGCTAGTCATGCTTGTGCCCGGAGGGTTAGGCAACCACCGACAGATGTTGGTCGTCGCGTAATTCTCCGGGCATTGTTTTTTTAAAGTAAAATCTGAAGTGATTTTCTGCCGTTGCCATGGATCACGCCCCCGATATTCAAAACGATCAGTCACTGACTGTAGAACAAGCGATCGCCAATCTTCAAGGGGAAGATTTGGGGTTGCGCGTCTATGCTGCGTGGTGGTTGGGGCGGTTTCGGGTGGATGCCCCCGAAGCGATCGAGGTGTTGATGGCGGCATTAGCAGATGAGGACGATCGCACCGGTGTAGGTGGCTATCCTCTGCGCCGCAATGCGGCGCGGGCATTGGGCAAATTGGGCGATCATCGAGTCGTTCCCGCCCTGATTCAATCATTGGACTGTACAGATTTTTATGTGCGCGAAGCTGCCGCGCAGTCGTTAGAAAAGTTAGGAGAGCGTAGCTGTATTTCTCGGTTGATCGAGCTACTCAATAACCAGGTGGATGGCACTCTATCGGCACCCGAACCGCCTCACCTAGCGCAACCCTTTGATGCGATTTTGGAAGCTTTAGGAACCTTAGACGCAATGGATGCCGTTCCAGATATTTTGCCATTTTTAGATCACCCTGTGCCTCGGATTCGCTATGCCGCCACACGAGCAATGTATCAGCTTACCCCAAACCCTGAAGTTGCTAGCCAATATGGCGATCGCTTGGTGCAAGCCCTTCTAAACGACGATTTGCAACTACGGCGAACGGTTTTAGCCGATGTGGGTGCGATTGGCTATCTTCCAGCGGCGGACGCGATCGCTCAAACCCTCGCAGAAAATAGCCTTAAGCTAATTTCTCTGAAAGGGCTACTAGAAAAACAACTACAGCAAACCACCCCGCCCCATCTTTCAGCAGGGGCAATCAAAGTAATGACTTTAATGGATGAGTTGTTGTAGCAGAACAAGTCACAATGTAGAGAGGAGGCAAGAGGTAAGAGGCAAGAGGTAAGAGGCAAGAGGTAAGAGGGAATTAGAGAATAGGGCTAAATCTCCCTTTCCCATTTCCATTCCCCATTCATCATTCCCTATTCGTCATTCCCCATTCGCCATTCGCCATTTGTCATGACCGACTCCCTCTCTTCTCTGATTCAGGCTGTAGATGCCGCTGATTCTTCCAAAGGTTTACTAGAAGCCGTGCAAAACCTGGCGGCGGCACAACTGGAAGGATCTATTCCAACATTGATCGCGGCTTTAAGCTACAACAATCCGGGGGCAGCAGTGGCAGCGGTAGATGGGTTAATTCAACTGGGAGAAGCCGCTGTTCCTCCTTTGCTAGAGCTATTGGATCTGCATAACTACACGGCGAGGGCTTGGGCGATTCGGGCACTAGCTGGCATCGGCGACCCTAGAGGACTGATTACCTTGCTAGGCGTTGCCACCGCTGACTTTGCGCTCAGCGTCCGCCGAGCGGCTGCGAAAGGATTGGGGCTGATGAAATGGCACTGGTTTCCAGAGAACCTTCTAGAAATCGCTCAGGCAGAAGCGTTAGAAGCCTTGCTATTTGTGGCACAGCAGGATGAGGAATGGGTGGTGCGTTACTCGGCAGTTTCAGGCTTACAGTCGTTAGCCGACGCGATCGCGCTCACCCATCCAGAATGGCGATCGCAAATTGAATCTCAATTTGAGCAAATGGCAACCAACGATAAGAACCTGACAGTGCGTGCCAGGGTTTGGATGGCACAGCAGCACCTCCAGACGGAAACGTTGACGCAGCTTCCAATCGAGCCACAGGCATCGCCGCTTTCAGCCACAGACTGGCAGATGATTTTAGAGAAGCTCTACGATCGCAAAGGGCAAGAGCGCATGGTGTTAGCAGAGGGCGATCCGCGTCGCTACCACGAACTGGCAGTATCCCTTGCTCACACGCCTGATCCTGTTTAAGCTGCTGCTGACATACTTTAGGAAGATCGGATCACAACAACTAGAGATCGGGCGCGGCTTGATCAAGCTATGACGCTGGAGTTAAGAGGATGAGTTGTTGATGTTGCAGCGATCGCACATCCGCTAAACTCGCTTCAACGGTCTGCAAAATCTGCTCAACTGTTTTTTCCTGCGCTGGGTTGCCATCACAGGCAAGCAGGAACTGCCACTCTGTCTCTACTAAATTCACTACTTGATAATCTTGGTTGAAAAATTGCCGACTATCGCGCCAGCCTTGGCTGCAAGGACTTGGTTCCGGTATCGCTGCCAGCAGATCTACATCTACTGACCAGTCTTGTCGAGGCAACGGAGTTCTTGCCAAAAAGAACTCATAGTGAGTAATCGCCTGCGGATCAAGCAATTCAATCAGGCGATATCGTTGGCGATCCGTTAAATGCTGCGATCGCTCAATCAGTTTCGGTGCTTGCCCAATTAATCGATCTAAGTCCCAGACCTGCGGATTAGAGAAGCCAACAAACTCTAGCCCAGACGCATCAATCAACTCAAACACCGTGTTGATGTTGTAATCAATCTCTTGCGGATGCACATACATATCCGCAAAGTAGCCGTCCCGTTGATTTTCCCAAGACCAGCGTTCTGTTTCCCGTTTTCGTAATCGATTCTCTTCAGGGAGCGCCGCAAACAATTGCCGTCCGACCTTTACGCCATCGGTGTAATCACCCCGGCGATCGCCTTGCAGCAGCGCGATCGCTTCCTGCATCAACATAATTTCCCACCGCCCCAACTCGCCATAGACAAAAATATGCAATATTCCACCCGGTGCCAGCTTGGTCGCTAATGCCTGAATGCCTCGAATCGGGTCGGGCGTATGATGCAACACGCCCACGCAGTTAATCAAATCAAACTCACCCGGCAGTTGCTCCACATCAAACAAACTTAGGTGATGAAACTCGACCCCTATTGCGCCAGACTTCTGACAGCGTTCTTTTGCCACCTCCAGCGCCCCAGCACTGAGATCAATGCCCACGATCGCAGCATCCGGGTTCAGATGAACCAGATATTCTGTGCCCACGCCCGTGCCACATCCGGCATCAAGTATCCGCACATCTTGCCGAGCAGGCTTTTGTCCGGTGCAAAAGCTATAGGCGGTCAGCCAGTTCCAGCGCCAGTTATATCCGGGCGGCGGTTCATCTAACAACGGTTCGGGCGGAAAGGGATAGGTATTGTAGAGCTTGGCAACGGCGGCACTGATCGCTTGAGAATCGGACATGGTTGGTATTGATCAGAAGTAAACTCAGTCATCATTGTCCCAAATTCTATGCAGATGGCAGCCATGATGCCAGAGAAATATGCCAAGGGCGATCGCCCCTAGCTAAACAGCGATCGCTAGTTTTGCGGTCGTCACCTGTAGTGTAGTTTTATGATGGAAAGACAGCGCTAGCAATTTATAGATCTTTCTTCCCAGGAGGAATGCTATACAAGCTGAATAGTAGAGATATTGTTGTTTGGAATTTAGACCGCAATGGATGTAATGGAGTTTTTTCAACTGAGTACCGGGACATGGCGATCGCAGCGAACCACGCATCACCTGGCATTCAAACGGGCTGAAGCAGGCGGATCGGCGATTCAGGTCGAGGCATTTGCGGCGGATCATCCACAGGTGATTGAGATCTGCCAACTGCATGAGGTTGATCCTACCCTGGCGATCGGTGGGGCGTTTGTCTCTTGGCATGGAGCCATGGGTTGGGATCGTAATGACGATGAGAATCATGAAGGTTCCACTGTGTTTGCTCTGATACCCGATGTCGATCAACCCCGTCATGGAATTCTGCTGCGAGAGCGGGGCTATGCCGAAATTGTGCCGATTGCGGGGCAATATCACATGGATGATGAAGATGCGTTGGTGCTAACGACCGAGTATGAAACCATGAGTTCGATCGAGCGTTTTTGGTTTGCTAGCCCCAGCCTCCGAATGCGAACCAGTACCGTCAAACGATTTGGTGGCTTCAGCACGGCTACTTTTTGTACCGAACTTCGGGTTGACGACGTTAATGCAGAAGCCTCTAGGGCAAAAAATGACTCTTCAAATTCCCCTGACCCGGCTCAACCCGCCGTTGAAACGACAGAATACTTTTCTTTGCTAGGCTGCTAGATTTTGGTTGATCGATTCATTATCACTACTAGCCTCGACCCATTTACCCGTGGGCTGGATTATCTCTATGGGGTTCGCAGTTTAGCTTTAGCGCCAGAGATGGTGGATGTGGTTGATCACCTGGATGACCGAATACCGATTTGCACCTGGATCGGTGATCACATTGATGGGGTGAACGCCCAAATCAACAGCTATCTTCAGAGATGCCATGATTGCTTTCACCCTTGGGAGCAGCGCCCTGTCCAAATTTTTGCGGCTCCGCTGGTTCAAGCTTTTGGGATGGATGGGCTGTGTAATCTGCAAACTGATCCAGTCACTATTTTGATTGACGTAGGTCGCGTGGTGCCAGACGACTGGCTGCGGTTGGTTGCTCATGAATATGCCCATGCCCATACGGGTTCTCCAGGGCATCGCTTCGAGTTTGAGCGATCGCTCACCCATCTTTGCCTAGGATTAGCGATTCCGCCGCCGCCCGATCAATCTGATGCCAAAGACTGGTTGCGGTTTTATCCTGATTGTGTTCCAACCCAAAATCCACTGGCATTTTGGCGCGGCGAAGGAAGAGATTAGCGATCGCTAAATTAAGTTATGTAATTTTCATCAGACTAAATCGAATAATGCCGCACCCATCCCTATATGATCAGGACTAACTTTGTAAGACTTTATCAGAAAAGGGAGATTTTGTAGGCGTGGCACTTCCTCTTTTAGAATATTCTCCAAATAGTCAAAATCAACGGGTCGCGGGGTATGAAGTCCCTGGAGATGAGCAACCCCGGATCTACTCCACAGACAATCTGCTGTCCTCGACAGATATGGATGCTCTGATTGAAGCAGCCTATCGTCAGCTTTTTTTCCATGCTTTTGCTGCCGATCGCGAGAAAACTCTAGAGTCCCAACTTCGCAACGGTCAAATTACAGTTCGAGATTTTGTGCGTGGTTTGGTTCTCTCCAACACTTACAAGCGCAGTTTCTATGATCTCAATAGCAACTATCGCTTTGTAGAGCAGACTGTGCAACGAGTCTTGGGTCGTGATGTTTACAGTGAGCGCGAAAAGATTGCTTGGTCGATCGTCGTTGCCACTAAAGGCATTATGGGCTTTATAGACGCGCTGCTTAATAGCGATGAATACTTGGAAGCGTTTGGATACGATATCCTTCCCTATCAGCGTCGTCGTATACTGCCGGGTCGGGCAGAGGGCGAACGTCCTTTCAACATCACGTCTCCCCGCTACGACGCATACTACCGCCGCAAGCTGGGCTTCCCACAATTTATTTGGCAAACCACTGTTCGCAGCTATGTTCCCCAAGAGCAAAAGGCTGTTGCAGGAAGTCCATCTCAATTTCTCAATATGGCGCGGAGTATTAACCCCCAGGGTAACGCGCCTCAAAGAATCTCAGCGCTTAACATTGATATTGAACAATCCGTTCCCTATCGCAAAAAGTAAGTCACCCTGAGCCATTCAAAAACGCGGGGTTTGTCTGTTCACTCAGTACAGCTCCCGCGTTTTTTAGTTTTCAATTAACCCACTTCAGGCATAGTATTATTTTCCGAGCTGAAACCCAGTGTCAGCAGCGCTTTACGAATTTTTGCTTTAGAAGGGCGGACTTTTGGAATGGTGAAGCCTAGTTCTCTGGCTGTCTCAAATAACTCTCGCATTAAAAGATCGAGCGAAATATCATCGGCATCTTCTGGAAGCTGCCCTATTCTGCCTTCATAGGCTAAGGTATAAAGCTCTAGATGATGTTTGCCCATCACTCTAGCTAGCTTTCTTAAGGTTTCGGGAGTCGGGCAAGTTCCTTTAAAGCATGCGCCTCTCAACCGGGGTTGCGGCACCCCCGACAACTCCGCGAGATGATTCATACTGATACTCTGCTTTTCCAGATATTGCAGAATGAATTGTCCTAAAGGGGAGCAATCTTCGGCTTTAATTTGTAATCTTGCTGGCATTGGTTTCGGACCAAAAAAATTTCAACCCTGCAAAAATAGCTGCCGAACGGCGATCGCTTGCCTACCTTGCAATGTTGCTATTCTGAGCGTTGCAGCCGTCGTCTGATTTTACACTTTACTCCTTGAAATTCCTATTGGCTGCAAGAGCCACCGTAAAATCATTTGCAAACTTTTTGACTACTCCCCGGTCTAAAGACGCGGGGATTCTAAAAGGTTGTTCTGCAATAGGCTAAAGCCGTATTGCTTCACGCATCTCTTAGCTGACCAGTATCGACGTTTCTGGGGACGAGTCAAAGCGCCCCTAACCACTCAAGC
>Ga0335397_10005272_pt1 | contig 16942 bp, 16 predicted proteins | sample MAT04_FD_205740 | JGI IMG/M metagenome (GOLD analysis project Ga0335397, IMG submission 205740) | Freshwater microbial communities from Lake Fryxell liftoff mats and glacier meltwater in Antarctica - MAT-04 (spades assembly) (version 2) ... | reverse complement strand
GATCTTCGAGGGCCCCATTGAAGCCTTGCCGTCCCGGGGCTCCATGCGAGCACGCCCGTTACCACTATCCCTCGATGATCTTCGAGGGCCCCATTGAAGCCTCGACCATCGACTGCGGGACCGTGCCCTCCCTCACAGCTATCCCTCGATGATCTTCGAGGGCCCCATTGAAGCGGCTGGGTGTGGACCTCGGCGGCCGGAGGGACCGTGACTCCTATCCCTCGATGATCTTCGAGGGCCCCATTGAAGCAAGATCTCACAGATCGTCATGCCCGCACTCGCGACTCTCTATCCCTCGATGATCTTCGAGGGCCCCATTGAAGCGTGATAGATGTTACGCCTCCCGCTATTACCTGGACAGCTATCCCTCGATGATCTTCGAGGGCCCCATTGAAGCATGAACACCAACGATCCCGGCGGGCACACCCAGGGTTCGGCTATCCCTCGATGATCTTCGAGGGCCCCATTGAAGCAGAATCTCCTGGAAATAGGGCACTCCAGCGCGTGAGTCTATCCCTCGATGATCTTCGAGGGCCCCATTGAAGCATGTAAGGCGTCGTGAACGCAGGTACGCCGCTCACGGTCTATCCCTCGATGATCTTCGAGGGCCCCATTGAAGCCGCTTCCTGGAAGGCGTAGAAGAGGGCTACTCCCCTCTATCCCTCGATGATCTTCGAGGGCCCCATTGAAGCATGATGTCGTTCACCAAGGGCGACCCCAAGGCAGACCTCTATCCCTCGATGATCTTCGAGGGCCCCATTGAAGCGAGAACCTCGGCTGCTTGGGCAACATTCCAGGCTCGATGCTATCCCTCGATGATCTTCGAGGACCCCATTGAAGCTCGTACCGGCAGTCGCGGCAGTCGGACGCGCGCGGCGAGCTATCCCTCGATGATCTTCGAGGGCCCCATTGAAGCAGGCATGGCGTCACCTCGCATCCTTGGGAGCGACGACGGGCTATCCGATGAACGCTCGCGTGCTCGAGCAGATGACGATCGGTGTCGCGACGCGGAAGTACGCCCGCTCGCTCGAGCCCGTGCCGGAAGAACTCGAATCGAGCGGCACGAGCAAGAGCACCGTGAGTCGCCGCTTCGTCGAAGTCCTCGCCCGCATGGGCCCGACAGCTCGGCCGATTGCCAACCCAGAGCGCGAAGGTTCACGGGCGAGGCGCCCGTTCTTCCGAGCCTTGCCCGTGAACAATCGTGACGATGGCCGCGAGAATCCTGGTAAAGAGGCGTCGCTGCCGGACCAGCGGCCACCAGTCGTAGAGCAGCACTTCCAGTGGGCGCCACATCGCGACCCACCCGGTGATGACCAAGCCCTCGCGCAGCACGGGGCGAAAATAGCCCGAGGGGAGCATCGAGGTGAGCTCGGCGAACGTGAGAAACACCACCAACACCAAGAGGCCGACCAAGAGCGTGAGTTGACCCTGGCGGACGTGCTGCCGGATTCGACGCCGCAGGCGATCAAGTTCGTAAATGAAGTGGGCACGAACGGCTTCGATAATCGTGGTGTCATCCACCGTCAGTGACGGCAGTTCGGAGACCCAGACTACGAGCTTGAGATCGGTCTTCGGCGAGATTTCCTCGGCAGCCCCAACGATGTAGTCGACCGCGTCCGGGTCGAGGTCGCGCTCGCGAAACGGTGCGGGATCCCGACCGTCGAAGAGCTGCTGGGCGGTCTTGACCTTGATGTCGATGCACACCTTGCCATCCTCGATGCGGTAACGCGGCTTCGTGCTCATTCGGCGTTCACGTGAAGCTGCGCAACCATGCAGCCGTCGTTTCTGCCTCCTCCTGGACCGCCCGTGAGGACGATCCGGCAGCGACCGTTCGTGTTGTCTGAATCCGAAGCGTAGTGCGACATGGCACGTCTCCTAACTAACTAACAAATCCCGCAAGAGGTTTATCGCACGGCTCCAGTCACGATGCGCCGCTTTCGCCGTCGCACGATGAGCTTTCGCAGCTCCTCGACCCACAGGACCAAGCTCGCGACCGCGCCGATCGCCACGACCTCCTTCAGACTGAAGGGGACGGTATGGAAGACATCGTTGAGGGCCGGAAGGAAAACGACGGCGGCGTGGAGCACGTTACCGAGGACGAGGCCGCCGATGAGCCAGGGGTTCTTGAGAATGCTGAGGTTGAGCGCGGAGCGCGTCTCGGAGCGGCAATTGAGCACATTGAACCACTGGCAAACCGCCAGCACGGTGAACGTCTCCGTCTGTACTTGCGGAAACGGCACCCCGAGCGAGAGCCGATACACGAACCATCCCAGGGTGGACCCAGCGATGGCCGGCGTCATGAACGCCATGCGCGTGAGCAGGACTCGAGTGAGCAGTGGCTCGCGCGGGGAGATCGGCTTCTGCTGCATCTCGTCGCCTTCAGCGGGTTCCATGATGAGGTTGACGGTTACGGTCCCCTCGGTGACCAGGTTGATCCAGAGGATCTGCACCGCTGCGAGTGGCGGCGGGTAGCCGAGGATCAGGGCTATGAGGAGAACCAGAACCTCCGCCACCGACGTAGAGAAGAGGTACAGGACGACCTTCTTGATGTTCCGGTAGACGACGCGCCCTTCCTCCACCGCAGCGACGATGGTCGCGAAGTTGTCGTCGCCAATCACGATCTTCGCCGCCTCCTTCGCCACCTCGGTCCCCGTGATGCCCATGGCGACGCCGACGTCGGCCTTGACGAGAGCCGGGGTGTCGTTCACGCCATCGCCGGTCATCGCCACGACCTCGTGCTGCTTCTGGTAGGCGCCGACGATGCGGAGCTTCTGCGCCGGGTGGACGCGCGCGAAGACCGAGATGCCCTTGATACGGTCGGCCAGCTCTGTGTCCGACATCTGCTCGAGCTCGCGCCCATCCACTGCGCCATCCCCATCCCGGGCGATGCCCAGCTCCTTGGCATCCTCGCGGAGGAGTTTGCCGACATCTTCGATGGCTTCAGCATCGGCTCGAACGATCTGACGCAGCTCATCCTCGGCGTTGACCGCGACAGTGAGGTCGTTGCCCCCATCTTCGACGAGCGCAACCCTGCCGTGAAAAAGATGATCGCCCAAGTCATCGCCACCTGCCGAGCCAAGGGTCGCAAGATCGGCATCTGTGGCCAGGCTCCTAGCGACTACCCGGAGTTCGCGCAGTTCCTGGTCGAGCAAGGCATCGACAGCATTTCGCTGAATCCCGACACCGTGCTGAAAACGACTCTGGCGATCGTGGAAACAGAGGCTGCGTTGAGAACGCCCGTGAGATGAGGACGCGTCGTCGTTGCGGACGATGAAGGCCACCGGAACCCCGGCGACCCTGGACTTGACGCCTCCGAACGACAGGCGCCGCAGCGTCTTGACCTCATTCATGCTCCAAATCTCCGAGGCGGAGGGCTCACCCCCCGTCACATTCGATGCACTGGATGAGGCGCTCACCGTACTCGATCGAGCCACCGAGACGATCTCCGCGAATGGTCTTGCAGTGGCCCGGGCCTGCGGATTCTCGAGGACGTGAAACGCCTGATCCGGCTCGAGATGATCGAGGGACGGTCCTTGAGGGGGGGCTTCACCTTCCGGCGGTACGCGGTCCGAGTGAAACGAGCGGCCAACGCCGTGCGCAGCCTACTCGACACCCGCCCGGCGCGCGCTAACGTCCCTCGCCCGCTGGCCGTCTGCGTCCCCCTCCCCATCCCCCCCGCGGCGGTTGGCGGGCACTATCTCTCGAGCTTCGTGACGGGGTCCTTCTCGAGACCGAACGCGAGGAGCCCCCCGCCGATCGCTCGACGGGGGCTCACTCGTCGATTCTTCGACGCGCTCAGGCCTCATGCCCTCGACGCGGGTGTCCACCTGGGCCTCTTCGAGCTTGGTGAGCATCGCCCGACCCTCGGCGAGGATGGACTCGTCGATACCGCGCGTCGCGAGCTGGGCCCCGAGCCGAAGCGCGGCGCCAAGTCTCAGGCGACCCGCGGCTCGAGCTCGGAGGAGCGGGTCCGTGCCTTCCGCGGGCTGCGCCCGCTCGCCCACGGCCTCACTCCGCCGAACACTCCGGCAGGTCACGCACCGTTGGGCTCTGGATCGCGGGGATTGGGATCGGTGATGAAGGGGGACGGGTCCTCGATCACCAGGTCATCGGGGATCTCCATCTCGTCGGTCGTGGTGCCGCCGCGGCGCTCGGCGAGACCCAGGCGGATCCGGTGGTCGCGCCGAGTCACCACCTGCCGCGCGATCTCGGACCACTCGTAGTACCAGTCACGCAGCTCCAGCAGCTTGCGCTCGTAGGCGTCATCGGTGCGCACGGCGGCATCGAAGGCCGCGCTGCCCTTCGCGGTCGCGACGAACCCCGCGAGCTCGGCGCGCTTCTCCGGCCCGAACATGCCGCGGGCCAGGCGATCGAGCGCGGCACGCCCCGGCTCGGTGGCTTGGGCGGCGGTGAGGCGGGTGAGGATCTTCTCGACGTTGAGCACCGCGCCGATGCCAGCGACAGGCGTGATCCCGTCGAGCACCGCGTCGCGCACGTCGGGGAATGCGGTGAGCGAGGCGCGGATGAAGACGACGCCCGGCTCGTCCCACTCATCGAGCGCCTGCAGCGCGTCGTCGACCTCGCGGTCGGTGGCCCGCTCGTCGATGTCTTTGGTCGCCAGCGCGTCCGAGAGGTTGAAGCCTCGTCTGTGCTCCTCTGCCGTGTAGCCCACCCTCCGAAGCTGGTTCAGCGCAAGCGGGGTACGCGAGACCCCGAACAAGAACTGCGTCGCCCTGCCGACCGTGCCCTCGAGCACTGCTCTCGACACCGCAGGACTGTTTCCACCCAACATACGTTCTGCCATCGCGCCTCCTCGGCGGGGCCCGTGTTCCCCACCAGGCGAGATCTTCGATTGAGTCGACGCGCTCGTCATAAACGTCCTGGGCCCAGTCGATTGTCTGGTAGCGTCTCCATCGCGCGAGTCAGCGCAGGAGGAAGCATGGGTAAGAGGAACAGAGGGATCCGGCGGCGAACGGCCGCGGGGGTGTCGTTCGAGACGCTGGCCCAGACCCCGGCGCGTGCGTTTCGCTTCTTGCTCGGGCTGTCGCAGAACCCCATCGCGCTTCGTGCGCTCGCGCGTCACGGCTTTGGTGAAGCGGATCGCCGCGCGGGGATCACGCTGCTCGAGCAGATCCTGACGTTCGAGCACGCGGGCGACGAGGACGAAGGCGTGACCGAGGCGATCGACACGCTGGATGACTGGGACGAGCGCGGCATCGAGCTCGTCCGCTTGGCGCTCACGAGCTACCCCGAGGTGCGGGACGCGCTGGTCGGCGACCTCACCGGCAAGACGGGCCATGACGCGGTGCTCGGGGTCCGCACACTGCTCGATCGCGTCGATGACTTCGATGCGCGCCCCGAGGCGGCTGAGGCGATGGCCCACCTACGCAGTCGCGGCTTCGGGCCCGTGGATCGCGCGCGCCTCCGCGCGCTCGTCGAGACCGCGCAGAGCATCGACACGACCGGCTCCGCCATCGACGAGTCGGACTACGAGACGCTCCTCATCGCGCTCAAGCGCTGGCACGACGAGTGGACGGGCTTCGCGCGCCTCGCGATCGATCGCCGCGACATCCTGCAGCGCCTGGGACTCGCGCGCGGCGCCGAAGACGCGGATGGTGAAGGCGAGTAGCTCGACGTTTGGCGCTCGAGCACAACGATGAGCCGCGCGTCGCGTCGCAGTCGAGCGATGCTCGCCGCACGGGAGGGGCTCCACCCGCAAACAGTGCCCACACGCGCGCGGCGAGCTGGCCAGTCGCTGTGGCAGGCAGGCCAAGCGCTCCGGCGAGCTGGCCGAGGGCCAGGGGGGCGTGACCAGACCGAGCTGCTTGGCCGCCCGGCCACCGGAGGCGACCGCCCGGGGGCGCGTCGCGGGCCGCCCGGGGCGCTCGGGGGAGCGACCGAGCGGCTGAGGCCGAGCGCCCGGCTCAGCCAAGGCAGCTGCCAAGCCGAGCCTCCGAGCCGCCCCGTTCGCGAGCCGAAGCGTCGGCTCTGGAACTGGGCGGGGTGTCCGACCGAACTGGGCGGTATCGGCGCGAGAGCAAGTCGCGTCGGGAGTCTGCACGTCGCCGTCGCGGGCCGCGCACCGAGCCCAGACCCGCGCTGGAAGCATTCGGCTGTCCGACTTCAGACCGCCCGAACGTGTGAGATTGCACCCAAGGGTGACAGCTCACCCTGCAATCTTCTGTTGACCCATGGGGACCCGAGACCCGACTGTCGTGCGAGCTCGGGCGGGCCGAGCAGGGTCGGCGAGCCGGGATCGCACTTTTCTTCGTCGCCTTGTCAGTCCGCTCCCGCGCCAACCGTCCGGGGCGCATGAACAGCCATCGCCGCGGGGCCAAGCGGTGATGGTCAATCGAAAGCAGAGTTGCGCCACAGATTTCAAAACGTGATGGCCGGCGCTCGGTGTGCCGTCCGCTCTTCCCGTGTGAAGGAGAACTGAGATGACCTTGAACCTTGAGAAGCTCGAGAAGCTGGTGGCGGGCGAGGGCGTGGCGATCCGGGTGCGGCAGCGCCTCCAGCCCGCCGGCGGCGCTGGAGACAAGATCTTCCCGCCGACCTACTCGACCGGCGACGGCAAGCTCCGGTATGCGACCGAGGAGCGGAAGATCGGCGGGCAGTCGCTCATGTGCATCCTGCTCGACAGCGTCGCCTCGCAGGCGAACCGCATGGAAGAGGCGCTGCTCGCCGCGTGGCGATCGAATGCGCTCTCGTTCCCCGTGCTCTCGGTCCAATTCGACCACGATCCGGAGCTGAAGGACATCGGTGCCATCACGTCGCTCGAGGCACCGCACCGCATCGCTGACGCGATCCTGCGCGATGCCACCGATGCGTCAGGCAAGACGCTGTTCCGAGACACGCCACAAGGGCGTGCGTTCACCGATGCGACGTCGCGCAACGCCACCGCGGTCTTCGAGCTGTGCCCGACGGCCTTGGTCTTTGGCGTGTGGGACTCGACCGGTCCCAAGGGTGGGCTCGGCGCGAAGTTCCAGCGGGCGCTCACCTCCGAGGTGATCGCGGTCGACGCGCGGTGGGGCGCGAAGGTGGGAAGCCGCATCGATCCCCTCGCGATCGGCGCAGGCGTTCCGGTCTATCACCGGGCTGACGACGAGAACGACTGGACCATCGAGGAGGCCGAGGCGAAGAAGGACAAGCAGGGCAAGCCGGTCCCCTTCAGCCGCAGCGGTGGTGACGGCAAGAAGGGCAAGGCGTCGTCGGTGAATCACTCGAACATCGCCCCGACGATCGACGCGCTCGCGGGCGGGGTGACGTTCGATCACGCGATTCAGACCGTGGTGCTCTCCCTGCCGGCACTGCGGAAGCTGCGGTTCGTGACACGGCTGGATGGGTCCCCGCTCGCCAGCGGGGCGCAGGCTGAGGCCGCGGCGCGCACGGCGCTCGCGGCGCTGGCTCTTGCGGCCATCGTGCACGTTCGTGAGCGCGGGTATGACCTGCGCTCGCGCTGCCTGCTCATCCCTGAGGGGCCGCTGGTGCTCGAGCTGGTGAGCCCGTCGGGGGAGGTGACCGAAGCGAAGATCGGTGTGACGGAGGTGGACGCGCTGCTCGCCGCTGCGGCCGGCAAGCTGGCTGCCGCCGGTCTCACGTGGAGCCGTGAACCGCTCCCGCTTCGCGCCGCGCCGAAGCTCATCGCGCTCGTGAAGCGGAGCCGCGCCGAGGCGAGCGCCGAGGACGCGGGGGCCTGAGATGCTGGCCATCGGCCTCGAGCTCTTGGGCGGTCGATATGCCGCCACGGCCTACAACGATCGAGAGCGCGGGGAGTGGCCCCCGCACCCGGCGCGGCTGTTCTCGGCGCTCGTCGCGACCTGGGCGGACGAGACGTCGCCTGATGAACGTGAGCGGCGGGCGCTCGCATGGCTGGCGTCGCAGCCGCCGCCGCAGATCCTCGCCAGCGGCAGTGATGACGTCGCGCACCGCAGCGTGATGACCGTGTTCGTTCCGGTGAACGACGTCTCGGTCGTCAGCGCCCCCGACCGCGAGAAGCTGGATGGCGCGCTCGCGGCGCTCGCGAGCGCAGATGGCGAGAAGGCGCGAACGAAGGCAGCGAAAGAAGTCGCCAAGCTGGAGACCAAGCTCGCCGAGGCGACGGCGAAGGCGATCGCGGTGCCGATCAAAGAGGACAAGGGTGGTGCGAGTAAGGGCGCTGCCGTGCTGCCCGAGTCGCGGACCAAGCAACCGCGAACGTTTCCTTCGGTGACACCGGAGTGTCCTCGTCTCTGTTTCGCGTGGCCCGAAGCCGAGCCGGGCGCCGAGCACGCGAGTGCGCTGGGGGGACTGGCGAGTCGGCTGGTGCGGCTCGGACATTCGTCGAGCCTGGTCGCAGCCCGGCTCTACGGAGCGAGCGATGTCGCCACGCTCCGCCGCGGAGTGACCACCTACGAGGCGCGGGCTGAGCACGGCACCCATGTGGTGCGTTGGGTGGGGCCTCAGCAGCTCGAAGCGCTCGAGCGCGCGTTCGAGCTTCATCGCGAGACCGAGCCACGTGTGCTCCCCGCAGTGTTCGTCAGCTACGCCGAGGGCGACCTCGTCGCGCCTCGGGAGCTCGGCCACTCCGCGTTCGACCCAAGCCTGGTCATCCTGTCGCGCGTAGGTGGGCCCCGACTCCCGATCACTGCCGCGCCCGGCCTGTCGCGTCAGCTGCGGCGGGCGGTGATGTCGGTGCTGGGAGAAGGCGTACCCGAGCTGCTGTCGGGCCATCGCGACGGCGGTCTGCCCAGCGAGAGCCCGCACCTCGCCATCGTTCCGCTGCCCGTCGTCGGGGGTCCGCACGCCGATGGGGCGATCCTCGGTGTCGCTCTGGTGTTCCCGCGCGACGCGGCGCCCGCCGAGCGCAAGCGCGTGCTTGCGGCGGTCAAGACGCTCGAAGAGCGGGTGGGATCGCCCCCCGACGAGCCGCAGGTCATCCACCTGCACCTCGGCACGGCGGGCACGCTGGAACTGGAGCGCGTGGCGTGGGGCGAGGCGCCGCGCGCCACCTTGACGAGCGGACGATGGACCGAGCGGTCGCGGCTGTGGGCCACGGCCACGCCCATCGCGCTCGATCGCAACCCTGGGAACCTGCACGCAGCCGATGGCCGTGAGCGCAGCGAAGCGTTTGCCGCAGCAGAGGCGGACGTCGCACGCGCCATCGAGCGGATAGGGCTGCCCACGCCTCATCGAGTAGAGGTCTCGCGGTCTTGCGTCCTGAGCGGTAGCGCGAAGCCGCGCGCTCACGGCCGATTCCCCATCGACCACGACAAGCCCCAGCGTGTGCTGGTGCACGCTCGCATCGAGTTCGAGCGCGCCGTGCAGGGGCCGCTGCTGGTAGGCGCGGGCCGCTACCAGGGCCTCGGTCTCTGCCTACCCACCGACCGGATGGAGCTGTCGTGACGCTGCCTTCGTTCTCCGAGGTCTTCGCGGCGATCCACGGCAAGGACCCGTTCCCCTGGCAGCGGCGCCTCGCCGATGAGGTGCTCGAGCATGGGTGGCCCGCGCTGCTCGATCTGCCGACCGGCGCAGGGAAAACCAGCGCCCTCGACATCGCGCTCTACGCGTTGGTCCGCGCGCCCGAGCGCATGCCACGCCGCACCGTGCTGGTGGTGGATCGCCGTATCGTGGTCGATGAGGCGGCCGACCGGGCACGGCGGATCCAGCTCGCGCTTCGCTCGGCTACGGCCGGACCGGTCCTCGCGTTCGCCGATGCGCTGCGCGCGCTCTGGCAGCCGGAGGACGGCAATCCCTTTTTGATCTCGGTCATGCGGGGCGGGATGCCGCGCGACGACGACTGGGCCCGTGTGCCCGACGCACCTGTGCTCGGCATGTCGACGGTTGATCAGATCGGCTCGCGGTTGTTCTTTCGAGGATACGGGCTGTCACCGCGCTCGGCGTCGATCCACGCGGGCCTCTTGGGGAACGACACGCTCATCCTCCTGGACGAGGTCCACCTCGCCGAGCCCTTCGCTCAGACCCTCGATGCAGCGCGGGCCCTTCGGCAAGGCAGTGATCTGCCCGACCGGTACGCGGTGGTGCGGATGTCGGCGACGCCCGGAGCCTCGACAGCGGGGACGACGTTCTCGATCGACGAGGCCGACCGCAACCATCCTGTGCTCTCACGCCGCCTGAGCGCGTCGAAGGTGGCGACCCTCGTACCGGTGAAGGTGACTGGCGACGACGAGGGGAAGAAGCTGGAGACCGTCGCAGACCAGGCGGTCGCTGCGGCGCGTAGGCTCCAGAGCGAAGGGGCCAAGGTCGTCGGCATCATCCTCAACCGAGTCGACGGAGCGCGACGGGCCTACGCACGGCTCGCTGACGACACCGCGACGGACCGCATCCTGGTGACGGGCCGCATGCGGCCCATCGACCGGGACGCGGTGGTCAAGGAACTCCAGCGTCGCGCCGGTCCGCGGGAGCGCGGCGACTCCGACCGCCCGCTGGTCGTCGTTGCCACCCAATGCCTGGAGGCCGGTGCCGACCTCGACTTCGACGCGCTGGTCACCGAGTGCGCGAGCCTCGATGCCGTGCGGCAGCGCTTCGGCCGGCTCGATCGGCAAGGCGCTCTCGGAGTGAGCAAGGCGGTCATCCTGGGTCGCAGTGATGCGGTCGGTCGCGAGGACGATCCGATCTATGGCAGTGCGCTCCGCGACACCTGGGCGTGGCTTACTTCCGTCGCTCGGGACGGGACGGTGGACTTCGGGATCGCAGCGCTCCCGCCAACGCCGTCCGATGCCGTGCTCGCGCCGCGGCCGAACGCGCCGGTGCTCCTGCCCGGCCACATCGATGCATGGGCGCAGACGTCTCCGCGCCCCGACTACGATCCCGACCTCGCGCTGTGGCTGCACGGACCACAGCGACCGAGCGCCGACGTCCAGGTGGTGTTCCGCGGCGATCTGTCCTTGCCCGAGCACGAGGACGCTGACCCGGGCGGGGCGATCGTGCGCCTATCTGCCGCGCGGCCATCCAGCCTCGAGGCGCTCTCGATCCCCATCGGTGCGGCGCGCCGCTGGCTCGGTGGGCAGCCGGTGGGGCCTATCGCTGACGTGGTCGCGGGAGACATCGAGTCCCACGGCCCAGAACGTCGCAACGAGAAGAAGGAGGACCACGGAGTGGTCGCGCTCCGGTGGCGCGCTGACGACAGCGAGTGGGTGAGGGCGACTGATCTACGTCCCGGTGACACGCTCGTCGTCCCGACCACGCTCGGCGGAATCCGTGACGGCTCATTCGATCCCGAGAGCAAAGCTGTGGTTACCGACGTCGGGGATCTGGCGGCGCTCCGGGGCCGGGCCTTGGCGCAGGTGCGTCTCGGACCAGCATGTCTCGACCCATGGGCGATCCCTGCGGAGCAGGTCGCCACGGCGCCCGTACCGGTGAAAGACGAGACCGCGGCGGAGCTGCGCTCACGTGTGCGTCGATGGGTGAGTGGGCTGCCCGAGCAGCGACCTCACCAATCGCTCGCACGAGACTTCGAGTGGACGGCTTTTCGCGACGTACTCGGGAGCGCGCGCACCAAGCTGAGGGTGGCTGTGGATGGCGCGGGTGGCGCCGTCGTGAGCGCGCAGGTGGACCCCGCGCAGCTCCGCGGCCAGGCCGAGGTGGCGGACGCCATCACCGAGGACGACGACAGCCCGTTCATCGGTGTCGATCTGTCGCTGCGGCAGCACAGCAGCGATGTTCGCGACGTCGCGCGGCGATTCGCGACGAGGCTCGGCCTGACAGCGTCGTTGTCGAACGATCTGGCCCTGGCGGCCTGGCTCCACGATGTCGGCAAGGCGGACGACCGGTTTCAGCGATGGCTCGTCGGCGGCAACGAAGTGGCCGCGGCGGCGCTCGTCGAGCCGCTCGCCAAGTCTCGGTTCCCCAAGGCGAGCCCGACTGGGCGGCGTGAGGCGCAGGCCCGCGCGGGATACCCGCGCGGCTACCGCCACGAGCTGTTGTCGGTGGCGATGGCGCACGCGAACGAAGGGGCGCTCGCTGAGGCGCACGACCGTGATCTGGTGCTGCACTTGGTGGCGAGCCACCACGGCTTCGCTCGGCCCTTCGCTCCGTTCGACGACCATCCCGACGAACTGCAGGTGTCGCTCACCCACGGCGACGTCGAGATGAGTGCGAGTACGAGGCACCGCTTCGCGAGGCTCGGCTCCGAGGTGCCGGAGCGCTTCTTCGCGCTGCAGGAGAAGTACGGCTGGTGGGGCCTCGCCTGGCTCGAGGCGATCCTGCGCCTTGCCGATCATCGGGCGAGCCGCGAACGCGAGGAAGGACGGGCACCGTGACCCAGACGACGATCGACCTCACCGGTCTGGACGGCCAGAACCCGCTCGGACTCTTCGCCGCGCTCGGCCTTCTGCGGATCCTCGACGATCATGCGCGAGCGAGCGGGCTCGAGCGGCCGCGGCTCGCGTTCACCGCGACGCCGCCATACATCGCGCGCCTGTCGTGGGGCGAGCCACTCGAGCGTGTCGAGGAGCGATTGCTCGAGGACGCGGCGGCACAAGCGACGAGCGCTGCGCTCACACTCGCCTACGACGAGCAGGGCGCGCTGTGCTCGGGGGGCAGCGATGGCGCAACCCGTGACCTGAAGCCCTCGCCTGCGTCTGCGCGCACCTACCTGCAGCAAGCGGCGCGCGCTGGGCGGCGGGATGCCGCCCTAGCAGGCGCCCTCCTGAGCGAAATGGTCCAGGACAACAACGGCGCCACCAAGCCCACGTCGTTCCACTTCACGGCTGGCCAGCAGGCGTTTCTTCAGATGGTCGAGGATCTCCGCACCGGAGTAGATGGGGCGGCGCTCCGCGAAGCGCTGCTCGGCCCGTGGCGCAACGAGTCGAAGCTGCCGTCGCTGTCGTGGGACTCGTCCGTGGCGAGGCTCTACGCGCTGCGAGCTTCGAACCCTTCGGGGGAGAAGCGCGGCAGCGTGGCGGGAGCGAACTGGCTCGCCGTGCATGGGCTGGCGTTCTTCCCGGTCATGCCCGCCCGCGGGAAGCTGCGGACGACCGGTGTCGAGATCGGCTGGAAGGACATCCCCTTCACGTGGCCGCTGTGGACTGAGCTGGCGCAGCCCGGGCCGATCGCGGCGCTGCTGCGCCTCGACCCGGCCGCGTTCTCGCAGCGTTCACGCGACGCGCTCGGCGTCTCGGCGGTATTTCGCGCCCAGATTCGGCGTACGGACCAAGGGGGCTACGGGAGCTTCTCTCCCGCCGAGGCGCTGCTGCCGCGGTGACCCTCGCGCGGAGGCGACGAACTCGCGCTCACGAAACGGAGCCCGAAAGAACGGCGGCGGTCACTCGCGTGGACGAGCGATCTCCTCTCCCGTCAACAGGAGCAGCAAGAACAGTCCGTACGTCGGGTCGTGCTGGAGGCGTTGGAGCGCATGGAAAGCGCTCTCGCTACGCCCGACGAGCAGGCGTGCCGTCGCTCGGGAATACCATGCGGTCAGGTCGTAGTCCGCCTCGTGGCGAGCGTTCTGCAGTGCCACGAACGCGTTCGCGACATCCACCAGATCGCTCGGCACCCGGTGGGTGGGTGAGGCCGTCGTGGTGTCGAGGAGAAGATTGCGCACGGGCCCCTTCTTGAGCCCCAGCGAGCTGGCGAAGGACTTCGCTGTGGCGACCATCCGTCCGTGAGTGAACCAGCGTGCGACTGCATCGCGTGTCGCTCCTCCGGATGTCGCACCGCCCGTCACGCCATAGGTCGCGTCGGAGATGAGCCGGTGAAAGAGCGCATAGTACGCGCCCGAGATCGCACGGCGGAGATTGACCTGCTTGGGTCGTCGTGGGTCGAGATCGAGCAAGTCCCAAGCTTGCTGCAGGAGCGCGTCCGCGAGGCTCAACTGACGGCAGCCGCTCGCTCGGCCGCCTCGGACTCGAGAACGTACTCCGTGTAGGCGGTGTAGTCGCTGCGGTCGGGATCGACGTCGCGAAGAGCTTCTGCGAGCCGCCGCTCGAGCGCGCTGAGCTCGGTCCATTCGTACTCGCCGTCGCCGGGCTTGTCCTTGAGCCACACCGTGAAGCGCACCGCGGGGCGGCCGGCGGTGTCTTCGTAGGGGCGCGGATCGATCTGGTAGGCGCCAGCGGCACGGAACTCACCAACTACTTGGGTGCAAGCCGCGCGAACGCCCTTCCAGTATTCGACCTCGGTCACGCAGCGAGGTTACTCGGCTCGGCGCGCGCCGGCAAAGCGCCCCGAGAGCTCGAGCGCCGACACGCCTCTTCGCTTGGTCAGCCGCCCGGCGTGGTGCACACCTTCGCGCATGTCGATGATCGAGTTCCGCCACCTCTACCCCGAGGTCGCTCGTGAGGAGTCGCTGGCGATCACCCCGGTCGGAGGCTCGGGGTTGCCGGAGCGGCCTCTGCTCTTCCTCGAGAGCTACTGCGCCGAGGCGCGCTGTGATTGTCGGCGGGTGCTCCTGTCGGTGGTGGACGCCGAGCGGCGGGAGCAGGTGGCCACGCTGAACTACTCGTTCGAGCCGCCCGTGGGTCGCGATGAGGATCTGGGCCAGCTCTTCCTCGATCCCATCAATCCACAGTCCGAGTTCTCCGACCTGCTCCGTGAGTTTCTCGAACACCACCTCGCGTTCGACCCGACGTACCGCGAGCGGTTGATGCGGCACTACACGATGTGGAAGGCGGTGATAGGCGACCCCACCCATCCCGACCGCCACAAGGTGTCCGTCCGGTCCGGCGCGCTCGGATACGGGATCTTCCCGCCCCGCGCCGCTCGACGGGCTCCCGCGGGGGTCGGTCGCAACGAGCCGTGCCCGTGTGGGAGCGGCAAGAAGTACAAGCGCTGCTGTGCGTAGCTGTCGCCCGACATCGCCGGCTCCGTGCTGGCGCTCATCCGAACTCATCGGGACCTACGTCAACGCTTTGAGATCACAGCTTGTGATCTCAAAGCCCACCGCTGTCAGTCGCCCTCGGTGCGCGCCGTCTGCCGCCCATGGCCAGCACCCTCGAGAGCATCAAGCGTTCAGTCGTCGACTCGCTCCGCGCTGCGGGGCCCGAGATCAGCACGCTGGGGGAGCTGGTCGCCGCGCGGTCGATGCAAAATCTGAGTCCGCAGGCGTTCGCGACGGCGGGGGTTGGGGGCGTCGCGGAGCATGGGCGGCCGAGTGGCTCGTTCCTGCTCGATGAGCTGGTCGGTGGGCTCATCCCTGGCGGTGTCACCGTCGTTCGGGCCAGCTGGGAGGAGATCGCGCTCGCTGCGGTCGCGGAGCTCGTCATCGCCGTCACCCCGGCTCGGAGCGTGCTCCTCACCGCCCCCAGCGCGAGCATACCGGCGCTGCTCGACGTGCTGACGGCGCGGGCGACGCGCATGACCATCGAGGAGGCGCGGATACACGATCTCGGTCGCGCCGCGCGCGAGACCCTGGCGGTGTACCAGGCGATGGACGAGCTCCCCGTGTCGGTGGCACTCGACGCCTCGACGCCCGACGCGGCCCGCGCCGCGCGCCAGTCGGTCGCGCAAGTCGAGCTGATCGTCGCGCTCTACGCGGACGCAGGCGGCACGCGCTGCGGCGACGGCGTGCTGCCGGCGTGGCGCGCGCTGGCGGCGGAGCTCGGTGTCCCCGTCATCGTCCATGTCTCGGGGCGCGGCTACGGCTGGGCCGAGCCCGAGGACGCGCACATCGAGCTGGCCCACACCCACATCGGTGGGTACTTCGCGTGGGTGGACGCTCGAGGCGTGGCGCCGCACGAAGGACCCGAGCGCCAGCTCGCGCTTCGGCTCAATCGGGATCACGGCGCGTTGGGCCACCGAGACGACGCCGGCCGCGGCGAGCCGCCGCCGCGCTGTATCGAGCGCTCGTGGCGGGGTGATGTCATCGAGACCCCGCTGGGGCGGTGGGGCCTCGCGAAGCGGATGGCTGACCCCGAGTGGACTCCAGTGGACGCCGCCGAGCGACACGATGTCCTGGTGTCGCTCGGGATGACGGCGTTCGACGAGCCCATCCAACACCGAGCGACGGAGCCGCCGTGGTGGCGTGATGCGGATACCCTGTTGCGGGTCGTCCAAGCCTGCGGCGGACTCGACGCCTGGACGCGGGTCCTGCTCGCGGTGGGCGCGGACAGAGATCGCGGCGCGTGGTCTCGCCTGGAGCGGAGCTTCCTGCCCCGGGTCGAGCTCCCCGACGACGCCCCGCGCGCCTGGTCCGCCGCCCGGCGTGTCTATCGCCACGCGAGGCGGGCAGCGAGGGTTTGAGGTCACAGCTTGTGACCTCAAACCCGACGGGCCTCGGACGTCGCGGGGTGTGCCGAAGCGGGCCGCCGGGCGAGCGCACGGTTCGTGCAGACGCGCGCTCTCATGAATCGACGAACCCTGCTGCTCTGGGCTGGCCTGGTCTGGGCTGGCCTGGCCTGGGCCGCGCTGCTCGGGGCGTGCTCTGCCACCACCAGCCCGCTCGACGGGGCCGCGAGCGTGGATGCGCCCGAGCCGTGCCCGGTCGATCCGCCCGTCGATGGCGCGTCTTGTGCGGGGTCGTTCCGCTGCGTGTGGGATCGCTGCCCCGACGACGCGGTGCATGCCGCGACGTGTGCCGGCGGCAGCTACTCCGTCACCGAGACACCGTGCGGCCCTCACAGCTGCCGCGACACCACCTGCAGTGCAGAAGAGATCTGCGTCGAGCGCATCGGAGGGGCGCTCTTCGTCGACTGCGTCGACAACCCCTGTGGCGACGGACCCATCACCGCGAGCTGCGCGTGCGTGGCGTGCGACGGATCGCCATGCACGCTCAGCGGGCGCGGCGTCAGCTGCAACAGGTGCTCGAGCGACATCTGCCCGTGACGACCCCAGGCATCGAGGAGCGCGGGGATCTCGGATGCATCCGGCGCGACGTGCTGGCCCGCAGTGACCAGCACGGTGCGCAGCGCCGTGACCGCTCAGCGACACCGGGATGACTTAGACGCTGCCTGCGCCCAGGGTCGCGCGCGATGCGAAAGATCGACGATGACCGCGAGGCGCGTGC
>Ga0335397_10005271_pt1 | contig 16949 bp, 12 predicted proteins | sample MAT04_FD_205740 | JGI IMG/M metagenome (GOLD analysis project Ga0335397, IMG submission 205740) | Freshwater microbial communities from Lake Fryxell liftoff mats and glacier meltwater in Antarctica - MAT-04 (spades assembly) (version 2) ... | reverse complement strand
CAAAGGGGAAACTTACGAACAGCAATTAGGGCGTTTGGCTTTAGATACCGTCGGTGTCAAAAGGTGGAACCGCCGCCTGGAAAAAGCGCTGGTATATCTGCAAAATCTCTTTAACTGCGATCGCCTGTACATCGGCGGCGGCAATACAAAAAAAATTGTTTTTGATTTACCGCCGCAGGTTAAAATAGTACCGAATGTCAGCGGTTTGTTGGGCGGGATCGCTTTGTGGCGCGATTAAAAGAGTCATTAGTCATTAGAATTTTGTAGGGGCGGGTTTAGCTAAGGATATATGATACTTATGACTAAAAAAATGGCAAAACCCGCCATCCTCCGTCCAACGTCCAACGTCCAACGTCATTTTGTAGGGGCGGGTTTAGCTAAGGATATATGATACTTATGACTAAAAAAATGGCAAAACCCGCCCTCTAAATATCATAAACTAATGATCTTCTAGACTGGCAAACCAAATCGCAATTAGACAATCTACAATCTCAGACCTGAAATCATACTATGCTGCCTTTTATCCGCCAAGACTTAGCCGAACTTACCGCCTACACTCCCCATCCGGGTGGCGCATCAACAGAATCAGCGCACTCGGAAATTGTAATCGATCGCCTAGACACCAACGAATGCCCTTATGATTTGCCAGAGGAATTAAAACAAAAGCTAGCTTGGACTTACCAGCAGTTAATTGAGACAAATCGCTATCCCGACGGAGGCCATGCAGCACTCAAACAGGCGATCGCCCAATACGTCAACGAATCGATCGCAGAATCTATTCCTGTCCCCCCCCTTAACCAGGGTGCTCTCCTAAATATCCCCCCCCTTAACAATGGGGGGCTAGGGGGGGTTACACCGCCAAAAACCGCCATTACAGCCGACAATATCTCTGTCGGTAACGGTTCCGACGAACTAATTCGATCGCTCTTAATCGCCACTTGCTTGGGCGGCAAAGGCTCAATTTTCGTCGCCAATCCCACCTTTTCCATGTATGGAATTACCGCCAAAACCCTCGGAATTCCCGTTGTCAGTGCTCCGCGAAAAGAGGATAATTTTGAAATCGACATCGCTGCCGCAAAACAGGCGATCCTCTCCGTTGGCGTAGCCCCCGTAGGGGCGGGCTGCGCTAACGCCCAAAATCAAAATCCCCCCGTGCGCGTCGTCTTTGTAGTCCATCCCAATTCCCCCACCGCCAATGCTTTAACAACCAATGAAATAGAATGGTTGTCAAGTTTGCCCGAAAATATTTTAGTAGTAATCGACGAAGCCTATTTTGAATTCAGCCAAAATACCTTAGCAGACAGATTGCACCAACACCCGAATTGGATAATTTTGCGAACATTTTCCAAAGCATTTAGATTAGCATCAATGAGAGTCGGATATGCGATCGCCCATCCCGAACTCACAGCCACCTTAGAAAAAATTCGCCTCCCCTACAACCTTCCCAGTTTATCGCAAACCTGCGCCGAATTTGCCCTAGCGCAACGGCAATTATTGCTAGCAGTAATTCCCGAAATCATCGCCGAAAGAGCCAAATTAATTGCAGCGCTAACTCAGCATCAAAAATTGCAAGTTTGGCCAAGTGCGGCGAACTTCGTTTATCTGCGGGTGAAAGCCGGTGAGGGTAAATCTGCCGAAGAGGAACACCAACAAATCATGCAGCAGCTAAAAGCTAGAGGTACTTTGATTCGGCACACAGGCGGAGGTTTGCGAATTACGGTAGGGAGTCCCGACGAAAATCAGCGAACTTGCGATCGAATTCAAGCAATTTTGACTTGACAAAATGGATTAAAAATGGTAAAGGTTAAAGGTAATTACCATGCCATTTTTAATTATCAATCTGTCGCGCCGCCCGAATGGTTTGGGGAAATACGCCTACTAAAAGTGCCAAAGCTCGATCGGGAATTTGTGCCACTGTTTCCCCATCAAAATATTGTTCAAACTGAGTTAAAATCATTTGTGCCCGTTCCAAAGCTACAGGCTTTGCCGTTAACTGTTCCGTCAATCGCACCCAATGCCGCCGAATTTCAAAAGCTTTCTGTTTTTCTTCGGGAGATTGAAGACAAAGCAAACAAAAATCCCCCACCGGAATCGCCCGCACAGAGTCAACATCAAAAGCACCGCCAACCGCAGCCCCCGGCCCAGCAAACTCTGCGTGAAAGCGTTTAATCAAAATTAGACCGTTCCGGCGACGGCTATCTACCATCAACAGCTTGCCGCTGTTGATTTCTGCGAGAATGTCAGAGGAGTGGGGGTATTCTGTCAAATCTGTGCCAATGTTTCGATGTCGCAAGTCTGGGTCAGCAGAAAGGCCGGCGCAGACAATATAATTAGAAGTATCAAGTTTTGGATGCTCTTGCTGCCGATCGAGATTATCCATTTAAACTTACACACAATATTGTCACAAGGTGGTAGCTTGAGGGCGATCGAATATCAAATGCAGGTAGAACAAACAGTAGACACCCTGAAAGCGGATCTCCCGACGCTTTTTGAGAAAGACATCTCCTACAACATCTACACAAAAGATGTTTATTTTCAAGACCCTGTTAACAAATTTAAAGGAAAAATCAACTACCGCATTATCTTTTGGACTCTGCGATTTCACGGGCAGATATTTTTTAGCGAGATTTACTTCGACCTCCACGACGTAAGTCAGACAGCCCCTGATACTATTGTGGCAAATTGGACTGTGCGCGGGACACTGCGCGTACCCTGGAAAGCTCAGATTTTCTTTAACGGCTACTCTACCTACAAAATGGATGAGGACGGCTTAATTTACCAACATATCGACACTTGGGACAGAAAACCCGGAGAAATTTTAAAGCAGTTTTTCCGTAAGGGCAGCGTTGTCTTCAAATAGTAGCAGGGGACTGCACATAAACCGTAGGATTTTCCATCGTAAACACAATACCGTGGACTGAAAGGGATTTAGCAATTTCAGCACTTGCTAACTCTAGTAGGCGTTTACGCACCTCGATCGCATTATCCTGAGAGCCTAAAATTGCCAAACTCACCCTTAATCTTTTTCCCGATCCATCGGCGATCGAAATATTTGTGCTGTTAGCATCAATTCCTGATAAAAAAGCAGTTTTTTCCTTAATAATTTGCTGTACTAGGGCATATTCTCGTTCTCCTAAAACACTGGCAAACTCCATATACACTAACACCATAATTTTTTTGGCAAGAGTAACATTTTCAATTTCTACATTGACTAAGATAGAATTGGGCATCACAATAATTGTACCCGTACCCAGGGAACGAATTTTTGTCGATCGCAAGCCAATACTTTCTACTTTTCCTAACTCTCCACCCGGTAGACGAATATAGTCACCAGTAACAAAAGGACGATCTAAATACAATACTAAAGTAGCAATAAGTTGTTCGAGAATTTTTTGAGCTGCAAAGGCGACGGCTAAACCAACTAACCCCAAACTAGCAACCAAACCAATCAAGTCAAAGTTTACGCTGCGGGCAAATGTCACCAGTGCTACAATAAAGATAAAGACATTCAACACGCTCTCAAATACTAAAATTGCATCATCGCTACTGGGATTAAATTTCCCCCCAAACTTCAATCCATAGGTACGCAGGTAGCGGCTAGTAAGTTTTGTGGATAACCAATACAAACAGCCAACTACAAATAAATTAGCAATCGGTTTGAGCAGCCCATACACAACTGGTACTAATGTTTCGAGTAAGTTCAGAGACCAACTGATACAAATACAGAGGACTGAAAATTGCACAAGGCGATCGCTCGGTTGAACAATTTCCAGATAAATATTTTCTGCTGATTGGATATCTAGCTTTTTGATGGCAAATCTCAGTAAGGCTGGAGCGTATTGACTAAATACAAAAGACCCTCCTAATGCTCCTAAAAACATTAGCCACTGGGGCTGAGAAAATGGGGAAAAAATCTGATAGCGAATACTTCGCAATACCGGGAACCATTCCGAACTCACTAGGGCGATCGCTAACCAGGCAAAACCAAAAATAACCTTGGTAAAAATACCAGGTTCCCACTTAGCTATTTTGGCGAAAATTACCAACAAAAACCGCAATAGTATAATAATTCCTATGCCAATCGAAATCCACACAGTTCTCTGCACAATGTATGTCGGAGTTCGTTCTTTTTTGGCCTTAGCGACCGCCTTTTCTAGAATAATTTCCCATTGCTTAGCTTGTTGAGACAAAGAAAAGTTTGGTAAAACATCGTTGGCTGTAACTGTCAACAGGTAATTGTTATTTAAGGAAATTGAGGTAGCGCTTGAATTAGGGTCATTACGCACATCGAAATTTATGGCTTTCTCATTAGCGATCGCATCAGCCAGCAAATCATTGGCAAATTGGGTACGATCTAATGCTGAAAACCGATCGACAGGTTGCAAATAAAATAGCGGAATGCCATCAACTACTACAGGAGAACGAGGGCCGTCAGCACTTAGAGCAAAACTCATCGGAAAAGTCGCCAGAAACAAAGCGATCGCAAATAATAATATCAGCTTCATTGGTCGCTTAAATAGGAATTGGAGCATCCACATAAATCGTTGGTTGGTTAATGGTGAAAGAAATATTATGTTTTTGGAGTTGTTTGGTGATTTGTTGGGTAGCCAGATCCAGCAATTGCCGTCTCAATTCCATAGATAATTCATTAGAACCCAAAATGAAAAAAGAAATTTGGGCTTGGTTGTTACTGAAGGAAACCTCTGTGTTGCGCCAGTCTAAACCAAAAATGTCCATAGTGCTTTCCATGATGGTTTTGCGGATTAGTGCTTGCTCGTCGGCAGATACCTGTTCGGGAAACTCTAGCATCATTACAGACATGACTTTCTTTGCGCCTGTAAAGTTCTCGATGGTAGCTTGAGTCAGGGAATTATTAGGAATAACCGTGAGAGTGCCTTTCCCAGATGTGCGAATTTTTGTCGATCTTAAGCCAATACTTTCTACTCGTCCAAAAGTGCCTTGTTTGCCCATAGGCCCATCGGATAAGCCAATATAGTCCCCAACTTGAAAAGGGCGATCGAGAGTTAATACAATTCCTCCTAAAAATTGTTCTAAAGTCTTCTGAGCAGCAAAGGCAATAGCAATACCTCCAACCCCCAAGCTAGCCAGTATGGCCACAACATTGATATTATGGCTAATGCAAAAAACTAAAATCACCGCTACACCGATCGCAAAGTCTCCCAGATAGCGAATTAAAAAGATAGACTCGCCTCTTACTTTAGGGTTAGACTCAAAGGTTGCGCCTAAAATTGTGGTATTAAAAACGTCTCGAAATAAACTTGACACTAGCCAACCGCCACAGAAAGTGATGCCCGCACTAAAACAAAATTCCATTAATTTTAGCCATGTACTTTGAGCTATAAAAATTAACATGACTTCCATCGCCGACAGAGTTAATAATATTAAAATTAGGTTCCTAGAGGCAAACAATACACGAATATAAGTTTTTGTCAATAAGCTTGGGGCAAACCAAGTTAAGATTAATCTCAAGGTTGGGATCGCTACCATTCCAGCTAATATTCCTATGCCTCCGGCTAAAAAAATTAGGATAATTTGCAGGAAGCGATCGCCATTATCTAAAGGCAGTTGTGTGGCAATAAAGAAGACATTGATTGTTTTTGTCATTACCAAATAAACCTTATTAAATTCTATCATCTGCGGTCTTAGTGATAATAATTCTATTGATAATCCACCATGCTTTTAATCGGGATAGCAGGTCAAAGTTGTTCTTTTTAGCCTAAGTTATTTATAGTTCAATACAGTTTACTTAATATTTTTTATTCCCCGGAGATTCCCCTCGCATCCCCCGGATAGTCGGGGAGTAGGGGTTGACTTTAAGAGCTTTCTTGTCCCACCCCCTACTCCCCTTTTTAAGGGGTGTGCCAGGGAAATCTGTCTTAAGTGAACCGTATTGCTTTATAGTTTTTATTCCATTGTTTCAACCCCCAAAAAGAGAGACAGTTCTTGATTTAAGCGACCCGATCGCACAAACTCAGCATAGGTGTCAGCCTCGATCGCCAGCAACTCCGCTCGAATTTGCTCAGCAATAAACGTGCTGAGATCGGGATATTCATCTTGAAGCCGATCGACCTCCGCCTCAATCCTCATTAACTCCCCCTTAACCAGCGATTCTTGATACTCATAAAACTCCCGATCGACCCCCGGCTGTTCCTCCATCTCACCCAACCGTTGCAACACCCTACCCAAAGCCGCCCGACGCGCGATCGCCTCCAAATACTCCCCGCGCATCGGCCCATCCCCCAGCAGATCCAGTTTTGCCAGAACAGGCTGAATAGTCAGTCCCTGCACCAGTAAAGTAAACAGCACCGTCCCAAAAACCGTCGCAATCACCACATCTCGTCCCGGCAGGCTTTCAGGCACGCTTAAAGCCAAGGCCACCGACACCGCACCCCGCAGTCCTCCCCACCACAGCACCGTTTGATCGGGCAGGGGAATGGCGGATGCGGCAAAACGGTTGCTGAGACTCCCCAGTCCGTAAATGGCGATCGCCCGCGTTACAATCACCGCCACAATCGTCACCGCGATCGCATCCAAATTTTCGCCCAAACTCCCAAACCGAATCTGATCGCCAATCAGCAAAAACACAATCGAATTCACAAAAAAGGCTAAAAATTCCCAAAACTCAGTCACAATAATCCGAGTGCGAGGATTCATCCCGATGCGAGAGCCAAAATTGCCCAAAATTAGCCCCGTCGTGACGACTCCAATCACCCCCGATCCGCCCAAATCCTCCGCAATCAAGTAGGTGCCGTAGGCCGAAACCAACGTCAGAGACTGCTCCACCAGAGGCAAATCGAACCGCTGCGTCAGATAAGAAATCGCAAACCCGATCATCCCGCCAACCCCCAGCCCAATCCCCACAACCGTTATCAACTCCAGCAAAATCGGCCCTGGCGATAAATTAGCAGTTCCCTGAGCAAAAGCAGCCAGAAATCCAAACGCCACAACCGCCATTCCGTCATTAAACAAACTTTCGCCTTCCATCAAAGTGCTGAGACGTTTCTCAACCCCCAACTCCCGAAACAAAGCCGTCACCGAAACCGGATCGGTAGCCGAAAGCGTAGCCCCAATCATCAGCGCAGTTCCCAAAGAAAGACCTGCAAATTGATTCAAACCAATTGCCACACCTGTAATGGAAATCAGCACGCCGAACACAGCATAAAGACAAATAGGAATTAAATCCTGTTTCAAACTCGACCACTTCAAATTCCAAGCAGCTTCAAACAGCAGCGGCGGCAGAAAAATCAACAGAATCAATTCAGGCGAAAGATTCACCAATCGTACATCGACCAAAGCCAGCCCAGATCCTACAATCACCAGCAGCAGCGTATAGGGAATTCGATGCAACCAACTAACAATTTGTGGCAGAGTTGCCACACTCAAAGAAACTGAAAGCACCAGCAAAAATTGCTTCAGATTGTCTTCGATTCCCACTTCTTGTAGACTCGTTTCTATCATTTTAAAAATTTCCTATTTGTAATTATCGGATTGCATAGACGCTTGGCGGTTCCATCTTATTCGCCCCATAACTGTTAAGAAGTAAATCCACCTAATTAAACGTAAAATACGGAGCGCTCAAAAGCTTGCTGTGTATGTCTTCCTTCTTCCTTCTTCCTTCTTTCTTCTTCCTTCTTCCTTTTACTTAGTTACCCATCCTCCCATGCGGTAGGGATTGTCAACGGCTCAATTCTTCAATCGAATTCAGTAGCACGGATGGTGAGAAATTTTTGGGCAGTTTTTTGATAGTTATTTTCAATTGGACAATGGGTTTGGTTGCTGTTCCAGTTTTAGTAATGTAGCGATCGGGCCCAAGTTGCCATTTTGTTTGTAGGTAATTGCCGATCGCGATCGATCGCTTTTGGGCGGGCGATCCAACTTCAGATGGCGCTTGACTAGATCTTATTTCAATCTGCAATGTAGGATTTTGCTGCACAGTCTTACCCAGTCGATCGAGTAATTGAGTTTGATTAGGCTCAATTACAGCTTGATTTAACCCAAAGGTAACTGTTGCAGCCATCGGCGCAATCCGATTGAAGTTGACCTCGGCTGTGGGGTAATTTAATTGACTGCGGATCTCCTGCACCAGCAAGGCTTGTCCATCGCGATCGAGATCCCGCTGACTCAAGTAAATAATTTGAATTTTTAACGGCGCCACCCGGCTGGTAATCGCCTGATAACTCACCAATTGGGCCGGGAGAGGTAACATCAGGGAATCGAGGGCAGACTCCAGGCTACTCAAAAAACTGGATTGCAATTCGGCAATTGTGGGGGGTGGCGCTGCCTTGATTTTTTCTGAAACTATTGGTAACACCTCGTTAGAGGCTATGGGAATCTGAATCAGATTCAGAGCAATTGAGTCCAACGGCCTCCGCAACTTCACCGACAGCAGTTCCTTGTATTGCTCTCGTTCGGTTTTGGTGTAGACTTGGCCAGTAACCACCTGAAGTTGGGCAACCAATTTACTATCTTGTTCTCGAAACGAAAGTTGGCTGATGTACGATCGGACTTTGCCATCAGCAAACTTACCAAAGTTTTTTTGCCAAATGTCTGTGGCGCTATTACGCAGTCGATTCTCTTCCTGCTTGCGAGAGATTTCGTCCCTAAGTTGATTGTAAGATTGATACAGAGGAATCGAAGTCAATAAAATAGTCATCAAAATCAGCAGCAGGCGACTTGGCAAACTACCGATGCGCTTCAATCGATCCGACGCCGGAATTCGATCGACCAACGACTGCATCCAAATGCTTTCTCCATTGCTTTGGCGCCACAAACGCACTCGCTCGCGCACCGGAAAGCTATCAATGTGCAGAAGCAAAAACACCACCATCGCCATAAACGTAATAGCGACTAAATTCGTAAAAAACAGCAGTCCTCCCCCCTGCGCCACCGCCAACCCGCTCCCAGGACTCACACTCACCGCCGTCGCAATACCATAACCCACAACACAAAGCGGCGGCATCAGCGCCACTGCGATCGAAACCCCCGGAATAGACGTAACAACCCCCTTAGCCTCCTTGCAAATAGCCACCGCCCCCACAGCCCCAGAAAACAGCGCAATAACTAAATCCAGCAAATTTGGCTGAGTTCTCGCCAGAATTTCGTCGGTCATTTCCTGAAATGGCAAAATCAATACCAACACAACCGCAAAGGAAATAGCCAGCCCGCAGCTCAAAATTAAATTAACAACAGCCCGCAGCGCCAAAATCGCATCCCCAGCAGCCAAAGCCAGCCCGTTTGCCAAAATACTCCCCATTAAAGGTGAAATCAGCATCGCGCCAATAATGACGGCCGGACTATTCAACACCAGTCCCAGGGTGGCGATTCCAGCAGAAAACAAAACTTGAATCCAATAGCTGGCATCTGTCAGCGTCACTGACTGAGCAATGTCCAAATAGACTTGTTCTTTGCGAACAGTGCTCACCCCTAAATTGTGAGCAAACCAGCGTCTCAACCGAGGGAACTGCGCTAATATCTTTAGGCGCTGCATTACATATATCCTGAGAAAGAACTGGTAGTTTTTCAGCGCTTAGGACGGCTGATGCCTGTCTTTGTTGCAGACGGGTGGCCAGAAACCGGGTTTTTTTACACAAATATTTCGTTTTCACTCACAGATTAGGTCAAAAACCCGGTTTCTTTGGTCTGGATGCGTAAGTCCTGCGATCTATAAATGCCGTGATTATTGCCCAACTGCTAACCCGATTAATTCGTGAATCACTAATTAGCTGAACCTAGAATTAAACCCGATCGCGCCGGCAGACTCAACGCTAGCTTCCGAGTTTCTCCCTCACCTTTCCAAACAAACTCACCCTTGCCAAACAGCAATTTATCGTGAGAAAATTTCAAACTTGGAGTCTCAAAACTCACCTTTACCTCTTGAGTTGCCACATTCACCGCCACAATTATTTCCTCATCCCCCAAAATTCGGGCAAAAACGTAAACCGTGCCTTCAGCAAACAGAATTTGGTAAGTCCCTGTGCGGAGGGCAGCGTATTTGTGGCGCAAACCTATCAACTGTTTGTGGTAATCTAAAACATCAAGTTCCCAGTGAGCATTTAAGGGAAAACTGCGGCGAGAATCAGGATCTAGAGCGCCCGGTAAACCAACTTCATCACCGTAATAAATGCTGGGAGCTCCGGGATAAGTTAACAGCAGCAAAGTCGCAATTTCGACACTAGCTCGATCGTCTCCAGCAATTGACAGCAACCTCGCAGTATCGTGACTGGCCAACAAATTTAGTTGAGTTAGCTGTATTTCCCACGGATATAATTCCAAAACTTCCTGAATCTTCTCCCCGTACTGCTTGGCAAACAGCGCCGGATAGGGATAATAAGAACGACCTTCTAATTGGTTCAGATCCACTCGATCGCCCGCAGCAAAAGCAATAGTCGGGGCCGCAAACAGATAATTCATCACTCCGTCAAATTGACTGCCATCGAGCCATTCTCTGGCATCTTCCCAGACTTCGCCGACAATGTAAGCTTCGGGATTAACAGCTTTCACTCTGTCTCGAAATTCCTGCCAAAATCCCTCTGTTTTAATTTCAAAAGGAACGTCCAGCCGCCAGCCGTCAATGCCGAATTTAATCCAATATTCGGCGATTTCCATAATGTACTCTCGCACTTCTGGATTGTCGTGATTGAATACAGGCAGCGCTCGATTGCCGTCCCAACCGGCATAATTAGCAGGAAAATTGCCGTCGTAGGCGGATAGCGGCCAGCCTTCAATTTTAAACCAATCGAGCCAAGGAGAATGGGGGCCGTTTTCGAGGATGTCGTGGAAGAAGAAAAAGCCGCGGCTGGCGTGGTTGAATACGCCGTCAAGGACGATTTTGATGTCGCGATCGTGGGCTGCGTCTAGAAGTTCTTTAAAAGCTGGATTGCCGCCCAACATCGGATCTACTTGATAGTAGTCGTGGGTGTGGTAGCGGTGGTTGCTGGCCGACTGAAAAATGGGGGTAAAGTAAATGGCATTAATGCCTAAATCTTGCAAGTAATCTAGCTGTTCCATAACGCCCCACAAGTCGCCTCCTTTGTAACTTTGGAGGGTAGGGATTTCGTGCCATTCTTCCCACATGAAGTTTTGCAGCAGGCGTTTGCGGGGCTGTTTGCTTTTTGCAAAGCGATCGGGGAATATTTGGTAGAATACGGCGTGTTTAACCCAGTCCGGCGTTTGAATTTGCATACACTTTTCCTAGCTTTTACGGCTTAGGGTACAGTATCAGAGGTTTCTAGCGGATCTAGCTTTTGGTAGAGAATAGACACGGCTTGTCAAGTTTTGTCGATCGACCGATCGCCAAATATCACACAAATTTGCAGTTTCTCTAAAATTTAAAACAGATTCTACCCTATAACTCGATCGTCCCGACGGGCGGCGCTTCCTGAGTGCTGTGGAGTTGGACTCGCCTCACAGAAGAGGAACGCCAGCAAAAACAACGGGATCAAACTCAAGCATAACAAGAGCGATCTTGGGGCCCAAAGTGCGATCGGTCTACAACAAAAACAATAAGCGCGATCGAGGCTCGATCGAGAAATTGACAGAAGGGAGAATTAACCCAGACAACTTGTAATTAACAACCAAAACCCCGAACCTTATTCTTTCATTAAACTGCCCTTATTTATTGATGAGTATTTCAACTCACAACTTAAAACTTTTTTAAATATCCATTATTGATTGATGAGTATTTTAACTCAAAACTTCAAACTCATAACACCAGTCCCGGACGCACTCCAACTTTCATAAACCGAGTTTTTTAACTCTTGTCGAGGGTTTGAACGAAGTATTTGGATTAAACAACCCGGTTTCTGCGCCAGCGACTGAACTCATCGCTCAAAACTTCCTCCTTCCCCCCCTTGTCAAGATGCCCTCACCATCGGACACTGGACTTGAAGAGTTCATAGATCCTAGGGAGAAAGTTCCTTGAAAAGAGTCTTAGCCATCATCCTCGGTGGCGGTGTCGGCACCCGCCTTTACCCCCTAACCAAACTGCGAGCCAAACCCGCAGTTCCCCTCGCAGGCAAATATCGCCTCATCGATATTCCTGTCAGCAATTGCATCAATTCCGAAATAGTCAAAATCTACGTCCTCACCCAGTTCAACTCGGCATCCCTGAACCGCCACATCTCTCGTACCTACCAGTTTTCTGGCTTTACCGAGGGATTTGTGGAAGTGCTCGCCGCCCAGCAAACCCAGGAAAACACCAACTGGTTTCAAGGGACAGCCGACGCAGTTCGCCAATATCTCTCGCTGCTAGAACAGTGGGACGTTGACGAATACTTGATTCTCTCAGGCGACCACCTCTACCGCATGGACTACCAGAAGTTTGTGGAGAGACACCGCCAAACCAATGCCGATATCACCCTCTCGGTTTTGCCAATGGACGAGAAGCGGGCCTCGGATTTTGGTTTGATGAAAATCGACGACAACGGCCGCATTATTTCTTTCAGCGAAAAGCCGAAAGGCGATGCGCTCAAACAAATGCAGGTGGATACTACTAAACTGGGACTGACCGCCCAGCAGGCTCAGGAAAGTCCTTACATTGCTTCGATGGGGATTTACGTCTTCAAAAAAGCAGTTCTGATTAAGCTTTTGAAAGAATCCCCCAACCAAACTGATTTTGGTAAAGAGATTATTCCGAATTCTGCAAAAAACCATAACGTTCAAGCTTATTTGTTTGACGATTACTGGGAAGATATCGGAACCATTGAGGCTTTTTACGATGCTAACTTGGCGCTGACAAAACAGCCTCAGCCTCCTTTCAGTTTCTACGATGAAAAGGCGCCGATTTACACTCGCCCGCGTTTCTTGCCGCCAACTAAGCTTTTAGATACTCACGTGACTGAATCGATTATTGCTGAAGGCTGCATTCTCAAGCAGTGCCGCATCGACCATTCTGTGTTGGGAGTTCGATCGCGCATTGAAGCTGGATGTACGATTCAAGATACTCTGGTTATGGGTGCTGACTTCTACGAACCAGACGCTGAAAGGCATTCAAATTTGGATCACGGCGGCGTCGCCCTCGGTATCGGTGCAGATACTACAATTCGTCGCGCGATTGTGGATAAAAATGCTCGCATCGGCCGCAACGTTCAAATAATTAATAAAGACCGAGTGGAAGAATCCAACCGCGAAAACCAAGGTTTTTACATCCGCAGCGGCATTGTCGTAGTCCTGAAAAATGCCACGATTCCTGATGGAACTATCATTTAGTTATTAGTCATTAGTCATTAGTCGTCAGCGCTCAATTTTTTTATTTAAAATCAGCCACCTGAAAGTCAGGTGACTGATGATAAATAACTAAATTAGTGACCGATTACCAATGACCGATGACTGATGACTGATAACTGATGACTCAATTGATTGTTTTTAGTTCATTATTAATTGCAAACTACTGATGCAAGGTTGTCGAAATACTTGGCTTGATTTAAAGCACCGCGTTTTAATATGGTACTGTCTCTGTGACTGCGTGTTGTGAGACGGATATGTTCGATCGCCTGCGTCTGGCGGATAGCTTCTGATTCTTGTATTTGCGATCGTAGCACGACTGACAAATGCGCTGCCCGTTTCTGAGCAACACACAACTCTCCGAACGATCTTTCCAATCGTCGCAGCAGCCACAAGGCCAACTTAGCAAATAATTCATCATGTGAACACCCTCGTAGCGTCAAAAGCTTATTGATATACTATCCTATCTTAATTTTTTTGAAAATGTGTGATCTAGTTAACAAACTAGGAAGAGATTATCTTGTATTTTTGTGACTTAAGTCAATGAAGAAAGTGTCAAAATAAGATATAGTCTTTCTCACCTTTGTGAGAAGTCAGTCGATTTTAGATTTGAGATTTTAGATTTGAGATTGAAGAATTTTTGATTTTCTATTGGGGGATTAGGGGATTGGGCGATTGGGGGATTGAGGGGTTTTCCATTCTAGATTTTCGATTGGGGGATTGAGGGATCGATCGCTCAATACTTCATATTTCGCTCAAACTGCTATAGTATAGCATCGGTACGGTTAGGAAAAAATGTCTCGAAAGGTTGTTGAATTACGGCGCGCTTTAGGGTAAAATACACTCAAAATTTACGGCGCAAATTCTCCGAAACTTCCTGATGAGAACCTATTAGGATTGGGATTGCTTGAAAAGCTAGAGAAACAAAAGGTCGATCGCACCGCGCACCGCAAAAAACAGCAAAAAGATCGTTAGCGAAGCTTGCAGAAGAGGATCGCCCGCGCCAATCTACCCTCATACAGAACTCGCACCAACTAGCCAGCAGCAGCAATCCCTGGCTCCCCTCAAGGGCGGCGGGACTCGCGCGCGCCCGTCACGCCAAAACCAAGGGAGGCGCACAACGGCTGAAAACCTTAAATAGCAGCGGGGTGCGGAAATTGCGATGTCCCGTAAGCAACAACCGAACTCGATCGAGTCCCAACCTTTGATAACCTATAATGTGAACTACCAGACGCTGATGCTACGCATACAGCACTGGCTTCCTGATTCATCTTCGATTTGAAGAAAGCTCTCGACTGAAGCAAGTAGTCTGATCTTCCCTCCACAGGCAGGAGTCCTAGTTCAATGTGACCCATACTTTTTCTGGCTACACGCTCCGTTTAGCTTGGTTTTCGCCAAGCGAGATCGTGGTCAAGATAGTGCAATTGTATCACTGATTCGCGATCGCTCAACTTGTTTCTGGTTCGTTTTCATCCCGTCACCCACCTGAGTACAGGTAGGGTGCGGGACTTCCCACTCACATTCAGTTAAATCAGATGCAGCAGGCAGTTTTGCCCGCAGCATCAAACTAACTTGCCATCTTGCTAATTAGGGATTTATTTTTTCTAACAACTAACAACTAACAACTAATAAAGAGAGGATTGCTTAATGTCTTCAACAGATTTTAAAGATTATTACGCTATTTTGGGACTCAACAAAACCGCCAGCTCAGACGAAATGAAAAAAACTTTTCGCAAACTAGCGCGGAAATATCACCCGGACATGAACCCAGGGAACAAAGAAGCCGAAGCTCGTTTTAAAGAAGTAAACGAAGCTTACGAAGTGCTCTCAGACCCAGAAAAACGCCAAAAATACGACCAATACGGTCAATACTGGAAACAAGCGGCTACAACTGGCGGCGGATGGCCCGGCGGGAACAGTACAACTGTAGACTTTGGCGGCGTTGACTTCAGTCAGTACGGCAGTTTTGACGAATTTATCAATACCTTGCTCGGACGCGCGGCCGGCGGCAGTGCGGGTGCTGGCGGCAACGGTCAGTGGAATTACAGCACCTACCGCAGCGGCACCGGCGGGCCGGGCGGTTTTGGGGGATTTGAAGATTTCGCGGGGTACGAAAACCGCAGCGCAGGAGGCTCTCTCGATACTGAGGTGGCGATTTCCCTGACTCTGGGGGAAGCATTTCGCGGCACTTCTAAGCGAGTCGCCACGGGCGAAGTTTCGATTCCTGCGGGTGTGAAAACCGGGAGCAAAATTCGGGTGAAAGGCAAAGGTCAAGTTGACCCCTACACGAAGCAGCAGGGAGATTTGTATCTCAAATTAGAAGTTTTACCTCACGCTTTTTTCCAGTTTGAGGGAGAGAATTTAATCTGCGAAGTGCCGATAACTCCCGATGAAGCGGTGTTGGGAGGTTCTATTGAAGTGCTTGCGCCTGAAGGTATGATCACTGTAAAATTTCCAGCCGGGATGCGATCTGGTCAGTCTTTGCGGTTGCGAGGTAAAGGATGGCCGAAACCTAAGAAAGATGAACGTACTGATTTGTTGGTCAAAATTGCGATCGTCCCGCCGAAGGAACTCACGGCCCTAGAGCGCGAATGCTATGAAAAAATCCAGGCAAATCGTACTTTTAATCCCCGGAGCAATTTAAGCCAAGCGCTACTTTGAAACAACCTGCATTGGCCCTACCAGACAACACCAAGCAGGAAAGCGAGTCATCTGTAGGGTTGAGGCGGGTTTGCAAATATCGTGGATCTGAAGTTATCGATATTGGTGAACCCGTTGTGCATTGGATGCAAGCTCGATGGTTCCACTTTCTCAAGACTCATCGCTAGCTGTTAGCTGACTGGGTTGGCTACCTTCTTGGATTTTAATGCTAATGTTTTTAGCTCCTTTTTTCTCCAAATCTTTGATGTAGCCGTTGGTGTTATTAGAAGCTTCATCCTTGCTTTCGTAGGGGCCAAAATAATAGGTGCGCTTGGGCAAATCTGTGTCAACTTCCACCCACCACTGGCGACTTCTACTGCCCATCGGTTGAGTTAGTATCCAGAAAGCAGCAACGTATATACCTAATAGATAAAGTCCGAACATAGTAGCTATCCCCAAAGTCAAGTAGTTTGTAATGTTCTTAAGTTACCAGGACAAATAGCTCGATCGGATCGTCCTATATGCTGATTTATCTCTGGTAATTGTTGAGGGTAAATGCTGGCTAATATCTGCATTTTGGTGGAGAATATTTTGAGGCTCGATGACTGTAAATCGCTGCTACGAGTACAAATTCCGCTCCCAGCGGACTAGGAGAAGCAACGCTCAACATTATTAAGCTGGGCGACTTTAATATCGTGTCCGGTTGATTACCATAACAAAAATCGATCGCACTTGTTCAATAGAATTCCTCCATTGGAAAGCGGACTGAAGTCCGTACTACGAACCTGGAAAGCGGACTGAAGTCCGCACTACGAACCGTTTTTGCGATCGTAATCGATCGGACATCATAGGACTTTATACCATTTTTATAAAGATCTGCTATAGATGAAGTCTGAGCCACCCCGATGCTTTGGGGGGGTTGGGGGGGTAATATCTAGCGCTACTTTATGAAATTGGTATTACACTACCACCGCCACAGCTTAAAAAACTGTGGCGAAAATAGCAAAACCCGCCGCTGCGGGTTGTTTTGTTAATATTTAAAATTATTCCAACAAATCAGATTTGTC
>Ga0335397_10005267_pt1 | contig 16957 bp, 13 predicted proteins | sample MAT04_FD_205740 | JGI IMG/M metagenome (GOLD analysis project Ga0335397, IMG submission 205740) | Freshwater microbial communities from Lake Fryxell liftoff mats and glacier meltwater in Antarctica - MAT-04 (spades assembly) (version 2) ... | reverse complement strand
TTTCTCTGGGCTAGGAAGTACTCCTGACTGTTCGCCAGGGAGGTTTATGCCAGTTACTTTACCAAAAGATAAAGTTGTCATATATTTACCAATTGCATTAATTGCATTTACATCGGACCCCTTTACGCGGGCTGCATTAACAATTGCCTGACAAAAATACGGGTTACTAGACCTGGCAATAGCATTAACTAAATTTAAGCGACCGTAATCTTTTTTATCTGCTTCACAGATTTTATAGTCGCCTGGCAGCTCGAAACAACCAGAGTTATACTCGCTGCCTTTGCTAACAGCACCCTCTTGTTGCATTGCTGTGGCCATAAAGACTTTATAAACAGAGCCGGTTGGAATTTGCATAGCAATTGCTCTATTTAGCAGCGGGCTGCTATCTGTATTTACAAGTTTGTCGTAATCTTCTTGGCTAATAGAGCCAGAAAAAACATTATTATCGTAACTAGGATAATTAACCATAGAGATAACTTCGCCTGTATTTGCCTCCATTACAACTGCTGCTCCGCCTAAAGCACCTTGGTCGCTAGTAGTTACTGCTTTTTCTAATAGTTTATAAAGAGCTTTCTGCCAACCAGCGTCTATGCTTAGGTATAAATTTTCTCCGGGCACTGCAGACTTTAAAGTAGTAGATTCCGTTTCGCCATTGGTGCTAGAGGTAGTGCTCATTCCGTCTGTTCCCCTTAACTGAGCATCGTAACTGCGCTCTATTCCCTCTCTGCCAATTACAGCCAAGCCATCTAACGCAGAGTTTTGCTTTACATCTTCTGCATTTACTTGCCCAGTATAACCAAGTAAGTGAGCAAATTTAGTTGGGTCGCTATAAGTGCGCTTACTTTCTACCAGCACATCTATGCCATCTGTTTCCGAAAGATCTTTAAAGTTGCGTAAAAAATCTTCATAAGGAATATTTCCTAACAACAACACCTTTTCTGCCACAATCTTTCCGTCTTTGGTATACGCCCGCTGACGATACTTAGTAAGCAAATCTTCTTCATTTAGGCTAAATAACTTGGCAACTTGGGCAATTCTATCTGTTTCTTCGCTGGCAGAAATTTGCTGAGGGTTAGCATAAACATTAAAAGCAGAATCGTTTTTTACCAATTGATAACCATTGCGGTCATAAACAATTCCTCTGGCGGCGCGTAAGCGCTCGCTATAAAGATTGGTATATGTGGCTAGACGTAAATTGGCTTCTCCTTCTACTACCTGAATGCGATAAGCACCACTAAGCAGCCACGAGAAAACGCTCATTAATAGTATAAAAAATACTATTGCTTTATGATTTCTAGTTAATAATAATTGTTTTTTCATCTCTGGTATTTAATATTGTAAACAACCAGGTCGAAATTACTAAGCCCGCCAAATTTACTAGCAATACTTGCACCATAAACAGAATTTTATCTGGGCTGTTAATGCCAACCAAGAGAGACTGTTGAGCAATAATTGCCAAGATTAGCCACACTAGTCTGCCTGTCCAAAAGGGTTGCTGTCTAAAAAATCCTAATGGCCTAGATAATAAGGCCACAATGAGGCCAGTAATACTTAGAATTACCATGCTATTACCTACTGGTAAGTTGCCAAAAAGGTCGGTAAAAACACAAATTACTCCTACAATTACAAATACTGCATTGTTTCTAAATTGCAAGGTTAAAGCAATTCCCAAAATAAATTGAGGTACAAGCAAACTTAGAATTGGCCAGTTGGTTTCGAAAGTTCCTACCAGGAACAAAGCAAGTATTAAGACCCAAACAAGTATTTTTTTCATGCTATTCTACTACCAAAACCTTTAAGGTTTGTAAATTCGTAAAATTCAAAGCCGAGTTAACATCTACAGTACTTGCAGTTAAACGAGAATCGCTATTTACTTGCGCCACAGTGCCTATAAATAGATTGGCTGGTAAATCTCCGTCTATTCCACTAGTATAAATTTTGTCTCCTACAGAAATTCCGCTGGTGTTTAGCACATTTATTATGCTTAAAATCGAGTTATTTACCCCTGTAAGCACTCCAATATTTATTTCTTTAACTTTCACAGGTATTAACGATTTTTCACTAGTTATAGCTCTTACAGAACTGCTTGTTTCTGCAACTTCTATAACTTGACCAACCAAGATATTTTCTACTACCACCGCGCTGCCTACTTTTATACCATCTGCAGAGCCTTTATTAATTTCTAGTATTCCTAAAGAAAATTTTTGTCTGCCTATTACACGAGCGCCAATTTGTTTGTAGTTTCTGTCGTAGGTAATGCCAACTTCATTACGTAAGCGCTCGTTTTCGCTAAAAACACCTTCTACAGTAGAAAGTTTTCCTTGCAGTTCTATAACTTGTTGTTGCAAAGCCATATTTTCTTGCTGCAAACTTGGCAGTTTGTCCCAGAAAGCAAAGTAAGTGTTTATGTCTATTCCCCAATCGTAAAAAGTTTGCTTGGGAACAGCAGAAATGCTGCCAAATATGTTTTGGAGTGGTTTTAAATAACCCAATGCGCTGGTAACTAGAAATAAGATGCCAATAACACTAAGTACAAGCCAGCTAAGCCAAGGGAATTCGTAGAATTCGCTATATGATTTCATGGTCCTTTACTTGGATCTTTTCTAATAGTTCAATTTCGTCTAATAAAGTTTCTGTGCCGCGTAGTACCGCCATAATTGGTTCGTCTGCTATTACAACCGGAGTGTCTAGGTTTCGTTCTAGGTATTTATCTGCCCCTTTTATCATTGCTCCACCACCTGCCAATACTATACCTCTATCTAAAATATCCGACAGCATTTCTGGAGGAGTTTTTTCTAGAGCATCTTTAATTGCTTGTAAAATAATTTTAAAAACTTTTATAATTGCACTACGTACTTCAGAAGTGGTAATTTTTACTTTTTTTGGCAAGCCAGTATTAATATCTCTACCTTTAATTTCTCTAGTTTCTTCTTCTACATCGCTTATTGCAGAGCCAATGGCAATTTTTAAATCTTCTGCCTGTTTTTCTCCAATTAAAAGACCGAATTTTTCTTTAACGTAGGCAATAATTTCTAGGTCCATTTCATCTCCTGCTACCCGAATTGTGTTGTCTACTACAATTCCACCTAAAGAAATAACTGCAATGTCTGTAGTTCCTCCACCAATATCTACTATCATGCTGCCAGTTGCGTCCTCAATTGGCAGTTTTGCACCAATGGCAGCGGCCATTGGTTCTTCAATAATATAGGCTTTGCGAGCGCCCGCCGAAATTGCGGCATCTATTACTGCTCTGCCTTCTACCTCTGTAATGCCGCTAGGAATTCCAATTACAACACGCGGGCGCACAATGCCAAAAAGTTTAGGGAACTGATCGTGCACTTTACGAATAAAGTAACGAATCATTGCTTCGGTAGTATCGAAATCGGAAATAACTCCGTCTCTTAAGGGGCGAACTGCCACAATGTTGCCCGGAGTTCTGCCAATCATGCGCCTAGCTTCTACGCCAACAGCAAGAACCTCGCCTGTGCGCTTGTTTACAGCCACTACAGAAGGTTCATAAATCTTTTCGGTTTGCCCTTTAATAGAGATACGGGTGTTTGCAGTACCCAAATCTATACCTACATCGTGGGTTACCAATTGCCAAATTTTTTCTGTCGCGGAAAAAGCCATGTGCCCCAGCCAAATTTACTAGTATATTTTAGCATCAGGGCTTGCATCCTTAGATGCAAAAGTATTTTCGGAAAACGGAAATTTACAGAAGGTGCACTAGCTGCTTAAGACAGTGGTATACAGGTTTTCTACTGTAAACACTTTTTGCCAAACTGCTTGTACATCGGCAATAGTTACTGCTTTAATTTTGTCTTTTAATTGCTCTAGAGTAAGTTTTTCCTGACCAAGTAGTTCTAACATGCCGTAATAGCTGGCAAGATCTTCGGAAGTTTCCATATCGGTCACAATTCCGCCAACAAGATAGTTTTTTGCACGGTCAAATTCCTGTTGGGTATATTTTCCGGCAGCAATTTCTGCAATTTGGTCTTTAACTGCCAAAATAGACTCTTCTATTCTGTTCTTATCTACTCCCATGCCAATTTGGTAAACGCCTGTGTCTTTAAAACTAGAAATTCTAGAATACACATAATATGCCAAACCTTTTTCTTCGCGAATAACTTGAAAAAGTCTAGAGCCAAATCCGCTGCCTAAAATTGCATTGCCTACTTGCAAGGCAAATCTTTCAGGATCATTACGCTTTATTCCCAAGCCTCCCATAATAATATGAGCCTGCTGTAAATCTTTCTGAATACGAATATCTTTTTTGCGTAGCTCAGATTCTACAAAAGTAAATTCTGGATAGCCAGAATCTAGCTTATCGCCTTTGGCTGGAATTGCCGACAAATTCTTTTCTACTGCTGCATCTATTTCATCTTGAGTAACGTTTCCCGAAACTACAACCATGCAGTTCTCTGCATAATAGTGCTTGGCAATAAATTCTTTAAATTGCTCTGGCTTTAAATTAGAAACAGAGTCTATGTCTCCAGAAATTTCTCTGCCTAACGAGCTATCTGTGCCAAAAAAGTTCTGCGACCAAGCATCAGAAACTCTAGAAGTTGGTCTATCTTCATACATTTTTATTTCCTCTATAATAACGCCACGCTCTATTTCTATGTCTGCGGCAGGAAACAAAGGATTCAAAAAGATATCTGCTAAAACATTAAATGCTTCCTTAAAACTCTCTTTTGGCACTTTAATGTAATAACCTGTGTAGTCGTATGAAGTAAAGGCGTTAGAAGATCCTCCAAAAGATTCTATTTCCATGCCCACTTGCTTCGAAGATGGTCTGGTTGGAGTTCCCTTAAAAATTGTATGCTCTACAAAATGGGCCAATCCGTATTCATTTGGCTGCTCGTGGCGTGAACCAACGGCAACCATAATCATAATGGTTACAGAACCACTATCTGGAGAAAGTACCGATAAACTCCTTAAACCGGAGGAATGTATTTTTGTAGTTAACTGCATTGTTATCTTCTATTTCTTCGTTTGTTGCGATTGCGCCTAGACTGTTGCACCGCCTCAACTTCTACTGCAACTTCAGAACCGTCCATTACTGGTACAACGGCTCCTTCTTGTTGGGTTGTTGTTGACATTTCATGTTGCTCTGTAGCTATGCTACTCTCTTCCACTGCCAAAATTGGCTCGTCTATTTTTACTGATTTATTTGGTTTTCTTAATAAAGCACTTAATTTTTTGGGAAGCGATTTAAATAGCTGACTTCTAGTTCTTGTAGTGGTAACAACTTCTTCTACTACAACACCACCAGCAGCTCTTTTAGCAGAAATTTCCATTTCTTGTCTATCATTGCCCCCAGATTGGCCATCCCAATCTACTGCTACGTTTAAGGTCCTACTACTTGCAGTTAAAGTTTTAGGATTAATTTTAATTTGCACACCCAAAACAATTTCATTATCGCTATTTACAAAATCTGCAACAGGAATTGCCACAGTATCGGAAGTAATTCTATCTGCGTTGCCGTCTACTATATCTAGTTTATCTGGCCTTACTACCAAGAAAAGAATTAATGCTGGAAGATTGAAAATAAACACAGCTACCCCCCAAAGAATTGCAGAAATAGTGCTGTTGTATCTTGCTGTTGCGTCTTTAATAACCCAAACACAAAGAATTACCCACAGCAGTAAAAAGTACACACCTATTGCTAGTCCCACAATTTGAAAGTCCAAGCCTTTATTAAAGTCTATAAAATCAAGTAAAAAACTCATGGCTTAATAGTAACAAAATTTATTCCTGGTGCCTACCAGAAATAATTGCTCTGCCCTATTTTACCGCTTTGTTAGTGCTGCTTGGGGAGCGCACTAATTAGAATACCAATTTAATATTTTTAGATGCCGAGTTGATTCTTTAACCAAGGCGACAGCATGTAAAAGATGTAACATGCTGCAAAGAATGTATTGCTAGCAGAAACAGAGATCGCCAAGCTCTCTAGTCCTAGCCAGATATCTAGCCTGTTAAGACCATCTTTTCTTACTTCCAGTGGCTTTTTGTATACAAAAGCTAACACTGCGTTAACAATTGTTAGTCCTACAAAATAGCTACCTGCTGTTCGAATGTGCCTCTCGAGCGAAACCGGGTTCTGAAAGCCAAACAAGATTATTAGGCAGATTGCAATAGTAAAAACCACAACCGCACCTGCAATAATCTTTGCGGCATCAATTTGTAGTAGTCCGTTCTTCTGAAAAGCCTTTTTAACAGCAGGCTTTTCATTCTCAAGGCGAAGTTCTTCGCCAATTACATCAAGGCGATTCATGTATTCACCCCAAAGGGCAAATATTCCAAACACAATAAAACGCACGAAACGAAAATTCTGATTCTCTTGCAAACTCTTTTTTGGTTGCATTCATACCTCACTTGTAAATTGGTATTCTTTTTTTAACGTTCCCCAAGCAGTGGCTAATTATACTAGACTACTCTTGAAGGATTATTTATTGAGGGAAACATAGTTAGTGCTGCTTGGGAAATGCACTAACTTCTTATCAAAAGCCAAAGATTGCGCGCGGAATCGCCACGTAACCAGCGAAAATAACCGCGACACAGACTGCACGAATAATCGAGAACACAACCTCCATTGCTTTGCCGAAAGGGCGCAATTTCATTGAGAAATCCGGCTCATAGGCTCTTTGCAGTAGGCCAAATGCAACAACCATCAATGTAGCCAAGCTGGCAATGATACTTGCAGAAATTGGTAACAACGCACCAACCACAAAACCAGATACACAGATGAGCAGAAAAGAAATGACTACCACTGTAGGAGAGTCACCCTTTCCATCTTCATATTCAGAGCCATAAATGCCATTCAGTTGCTCTACGCCATCTTTTACAGACCAGAAAGCCAGCGTGAGTTGCTGCACAACTCCATTTGCAAGCGACATTATGACTTTCGGCAGTTTGAACAGACTGGGTCGAACCTTTTTTTGTGAATTTTGCATACATCTCCTTAAAACACTTCCCAAGCAGACGCCAGGATTATACAGAAAAGAGGCGGTTTGCCCAAGCAAACCGGCTCTCTCTTCTACACAAATAGCTTCTAGTCGTTTACTCTAGAAACGTAAGTTCCACCCTCTGTATTAATTTTTAGAATTTCGCCCTCTTTAATAAACAAAGGAACTTGCATTTTGAATCCAGTCTCCATAACTGCCTCTTTGGTTGCACCAGTTGCTGTGTTGCCAGAAACTGCACCATAGGTCTGCTCTACTTTAAGTTCAACTGCCTTTGCAATTTCAATACTAATTGGCTTTTCGTCTAGGTAAGTTGTCACAACTTTTGCACCCTCTTTAATAAAGTTTGCTTCCCACTTCCAGTCTTCTAAAGACATTTCGAACTGAGAGAAATCGCTGGAATCCATAAAATATAGTGCGTTGTCGTCCTTATAAAGGAACTGAGCGCTGCGCTTTTCTACGTCTCCAGAGTCTAAAACTTGTTCATTGGAATAAGTTTTTTCTGTAATAGATTGTGTTTCTAAATTCCTTACCTTTACGCGAATTGTTGCCTGGCCTCTTCCCTTCTTAATGAATTCGTACTTTAAAACTACATATGTTTGCTCATCTTTAAACACTGTTCCTGGCTTTAATTCTGTAGATGCTAATACTGCCATAAAATATTTCCCCCAATTAAACTAGCTAAAATAACAATTTCTAACTACGAGATTATACATTATTGCCCTTTTCTTACTTTGCACAGGCCTTTTTGCTAGAATTGAGCCAATGAACGACATTAAGAGCGACACTAACGCCCGTACTGGCTTACCAGAACTAGAAACTAACTCTGCACTTGCCTCTTCTATTTATACAGCCCCTGCAGTTTCCTTCAAGAAAAATTCTGCTAGATGGCTTGTGTGGTTATTAGTTGCAGCAGTTATTATTGGCTTACTTGCTGGTAGTTACTACGTAATTATGCAGACTGGCGCTTTTAACAAAGGAGTAACAGGAAAAACTTGGTTAGAAACTTATCAGGCTACTTATCCTCCTCCAACCAACAAAGAATTTATAAGTACAGATGGCAACTTTAGCTTTAAATATAAAAGCAGCTTTACGAACAAGGCTATTGCCAAAGAAGGAGAAAGTATTCAATTGGTAAATGCTTTCGAACCGCTAGACAGCACAACCACCTGGACAAACCATATTATAGATAGCTATAACAAAGGTCAGATTAATCTTACCGACCTAGATAAGATTGCCTCGGGCCAAGTTAGTATTTCTATTATTGTAGATAAAACAGCTCAGATCCCTACCGAGCTTACACTCATAGAAATTGCCGGCAATGTGCAGGCTAGAGTTATAGACCCAGAAAATAAATGTAGCGAAAAAGCTTCCAACCCAAGACCTACAACTGTAGACTCTAGCGAAGCGCTTATATTCGACACTTTCGATTGCGCCGCAGGTATAAAAACCCAGGTGCTACTGTTTAGAAATAGTGAAGAAAAGATAGTAATAATTTTGTTCGATACACTTGGCTCTACAGAGCGCGAACTAGAAGTAACAAATATTATTGCTAGTATAAAATTTCTATAAACCGGTAATAGAAAATCTGCCGACGGAGAGAATCGAACTCTCATGACTCGCGCCACACGATTTTGAGTCGTGCGTGTCTACCAATTCCACCACATCGGCACCATTGTCACTGCTCTATTTCTAGAGGCAATATAGGATTATATGATATTTCTTAGCTTCTGCGTAACAGCAATTGCCAAAAGCCCTACTATTTGAGTTAAAACAATTGCACTGCCAGTAGAAACATTCAAATAATAGCTAACATAAAGCCCAATTAGACTAAACAGCAAAGAGTAACCCAAAGAATACATTAGTAGTTGGTTCGGAGATTTGGCAAGCAACCTTGCGGCGGTTGGCGCAATTACGGCAAAAGCCACCACCAACAGCGCACCCGCCGCTTGTGCACCTACTACAATTGCCATTGCAGTTAGTAAATTTAGAATAACTTCCCAAAGTTGTACGTTTATTCCCTTACTCTGGGCAAACTCTTTATCTGTAAAAATTATAAGCAGTTTTTTAAAGTTTGGCAGAATTATTCCTGCACTTAGAATTAGTGCACCTGCCGTGTAAACTAAATCTAACAAACTAATTCCCAGAATTTGCCCAATTAAAAAATTTGAAAGATTGGCATTGCCGTTGGGTAAATTTGCTAACAACACTACTCCTAGAGCAATTGCCCCTGTAAAAATAATACTAGTGGCGTTGCTGCCATTTACCTTTGGGTTACTAGAAAGCCTAGTAATTAATAATGCACTTACAATACTGCTTAAAAAGGCTCCCCACAATAAGTTAATCTTGAAGAAAAATGCCAATACAATTCCAGGAAAAATGCCGTGAGAAAGCGCTTCTACCAAAAAAGCATTATTGCGCAAATATACCACTGCCCCAATTAAGCCAAATAATAAACTAAGCAAAACTAGCTGCCCAAAAGCCAAGCGCATGAACTCATATTGCAAGGGGTCGGTTAGAAAACTAAGCATGATGTTCCTCGCATAAAATATTATGAGCATGAGCTAACTGCGGAATATCTTGCTTTTCTGCTGCCAGTTTTTGGGTACTATCGTAGGCCACTACTTTGCCTGCCAAGATTAAAGAGTAATCTGCATATTCTTTGGCGAAATCCCAGTCGTGAGTAGAAAGTATTACCAAATGATTTTTAGAATAATCTAGCAATATCTTGGTAATAACTTCTCTAGTCTCTTTATCTACCTGATTAAATGGTTCGTCTAATACCAATATATCTGGCTGGCTAATAATTGATCGTAAAAACAAGCTACGTTTTAATTGGCCACCAGATAACTGGCTTACTTGCTTGTCTAACAAACGTTGCAAACCTAGTTCTGTAATAAATGACTTATCTTTTTGCAAGCCACCTTGTTCTAGCAAATCTCGTACTCTTAAAGGAATACTTGCAGGCAAGCTTGTATTCTGAGGCAAGTAACTTGTGCTTTTGTCTGCAGCAATTTTGCTAAGTAAATAAATACCTGTTGCAGGCAAAAGCCCCAACAAAGCTTTAAAAAGTGTAGATTTTCCACTGCCGTTACTACCAAGAACCGCTACTAACCCAACCTCTGGCAATTGCAACTTTTCAATATGCAAAGCTGTTTGGCCGTTATACTCTACTTTTAAGTTTGTTACAGGTTTTATCACTTTGCTACTTAAGGTTAGTAACAATAGTATCTGTGTTATAGCGCATCATTTCAAGGTAAGTGGCGCCACTGCTGCCAGCTTCTCCTAGGCTGTCTCCGTATAAAGTTGCTACAACCTTTGCACCAGCCTCTTCTGCCACATTATTACTTAACTTAGGATTTACAGAAGATTCTGCAAAGATTGCCTTAACCTTATTATTTTTTATTACTTGCACAAGGTCCGAAATCTCTTGGGCAGAAGGCTCTGCTTCTGTGCTTAAAGATGGAATAACCGCGCCAACATATTCAAACCCATATTCTTTAATAAAGTAGCCAAAGGCATCGTGATTGGTTACTAGCTTTCTATTTTCTGCTGGTATTGTTGCAACTGCAGAGCGAATTTCGTTGTCTAGTGCCACCAGTTTACTTAAATATGCTTGCCAGTTCTCTCTATAGACATTGGCGTTTGCAGAGTCTGCAGCCATTAATTTATTCGAAATTCCTGTTACTATTGCCTGAGCATTTACAGCAGAAAACCAAATATGGGGGTCTGTTTCTTCACTTTCTTTTAGTGGAGTTATAAAATTGCTGGCAACAATTAGTTTTTCTGCAGGAACCTTATCAATAAACTTCTGCAAAGAATTTTCTAAACCCAAGCCATTAATTACCACCAAATCGGCTGTCTCGAAAGCAGCTACCACGCTCGGTGCAGGCTCAAATTCATGAGGGTCTGTGCCAGGCTCATATACCGCAATTACTTCCAGATTATCGCCTCCAACATTCCGAACAAAATCTTGTAACTGAGTAGTTGTTACTACAACTTTTAACTTCGTGCTTTCATTTATTTGAGCTGGCTTATTGAACACTCCGAACGCTGCAAGTACACCAATTAAAATTGCTGTAAAAGCACCAACAGATAATAAGTTTTTTTTATTTTGCATGCCCCAAAAAAGCTGTAACTTAATAATGTGATAATAGCTCAAATGCAAATAACTCGCAAATAGAACTATATACTATTAAATTACAGCTTCTTAAAATTACTCTAAAACCTAATGGCTTTCGTGCAATGTTGCAAGGAACTCTGCGTTTGTCTTTGTTTTCTTTAAACGCTCCATTAGAACATCTAGAGAATCGCCGTTGTTAACCATTTCTAGCATTCTGCGCACTCTCCATACCTGCTGCAATGTTTCGCCGCTTAATAGTAAATCTTCGTTTCTAGTTCCAGAATTCATTACGTCTATAGCTGGGAAGGTTCTGCGGTTAGCTGCCTTACGGTCTAACTTAAGCTCCATGTTACCTGTACCCTTAAACTCTTCGAAAATAACTTCATCCATTCTGCTACCTGTTTCTACCAATGCGGTAGCAATAATAGTTAGACTGCCTTCGTGTCGAAAGTTCCTAGCTGCACCAAAAAATCTTTTTGGAGGAAAAATAGCGACTGGGTCAAAACCACCAGAAAGTGTTCTTCCAGATGGAGGTGCCACAATATTATATGCACGAGCAAGTCTAGTAATAGAATCCATTAAAATCATTACGTCTTTACCCTGCTCTACAATTCTTTTTGCACGCTCAATTGCAAGTTCAGAAATTCTTGTATGATTTTCTGGAGCTTCGTCGAAGTTAGAGGCAATAACTTCACCATTTTTTACAAACTCCATCATATCGGTCACTTCTTCAGGACGTTCTCCAATAAGCAAGATCATAAGATGAATTTCTGGGTGATTTTTTTCTACTGCACCGGCAATATCTTTTAATAACCAGGTTTTACCAGCTTTAGGAGGAGCAACAATCATTCCACGTTGACCTTTTCCTATTGGAGCAAGCATATCTATTAACCTTGTAGAAAGAATTCCTGGTTCGGTTTCTAGTTTAATTTGCTCGTTAGGAAAGATTGGCACAAATTTATTAAAGAAGCCTCTAGACAATGCCTTTTCCGGAGACATGCTATTAATAGCCTCTATCTTTAACAATGAAAGGTAACGTTCGCCTTCTTTTGGAGCACGTGCCTGACCAGTAATAAAGTCTCCTCCTCGTAGGTTAAAGCGCTTTATCTGAGTACCAGAAACATAAACATCGTTTTCGCCTGGCAATAATAAAGTACTTCTAAGCACGCCATGCGCTCCGTCATTAATAATTTCTAGCACACCTTCTGTAAAGATGTTTCCTCCCTTTCGTGTCTGCTCTTCTAGAATTTTAATAATTAAGTCTTTCTTTGGAAGCTCTACTGCATTGGCTGCACCAAGCTCTTCTGCCATTTTGCGCAACTCTACCAAAGATTTATCTTCAAGTTCTTTTAATGCCATTGTTGGCGCAGCTTTGTCTTCTACTTGTCTTGCTGCAGCGGCAGGGTTTACAAACTGCTGATTACCATTGGCATAAGGATTAACAAAAGTTCCACGGTTATTGCCGTTAGTATGACCGTTCATTCTCTTTAAAGAACCACCAACTCTATTATTAGAATAGTTACTTCTATTATTATTGTTATTACCGTTTCCTACGCCTTGACGCATATTGCCAACAGAACGGAAATTCCTGTTTTGTTGAGCTGGCTGACTTGTCTGCTCTGTGCCATTTCCTGGCATAGGAATAGAAGGTATTGCAGCTGGCGCTGGAGAAGAAACAACCGGAGCAGAAACCACAGGTGCTGCAACTGGTGTTACTACTGGAGTTGGTTTTACTTCTGGCTCTGTTTTTACTTCAATAGGTAAGATTGGAGTTTCAACGGCAGGTAAAATATTTGGAGCAACAATAGGTAGCCCTGCTTCTTCAACAGGTTCAGTTTTTTTAATACGAGTAGTTTTTACAGTCTTTGCGATTGCCATGTGCAGTTAATTAGATTTTAAATAAATTATCTTTAATAGTTGTGAAATTTTTCAATGATTTTTGGAAGGGAGACGAAATAACACTAAAAAACACTACTTTGGCTCGGGAATAAAATGCTTTGGAATTCAAAGGAATATTAACAGCACACACCAATAGTGTCAACAGCAAGTGTTAATTGTTGCTGCGGGCTGTTTCTAACCAGTCGCTGCCGTTAAAAATAAGGCTAATTGTAGAGTTGCCAGTAGGTGTCCAATTGCTTGCAAGTTTCGCACTACCACCGCCAGATAATGCAGAGTCGTCATTAAGTTTTCCTACGTTATTCCCCACCCACTCTATTATTAGTACCTGACCAACGCTTGTACCCTTCGTTAAAACAAATGTGCGAGAAGCTAAATCGGCATTATCGCTCTGTAGTTTGATATACGAATTTGAACTTACTGTTATTACTTGATTATTTGTAGAAAGCGTTAAAACACCGTTGTTTTTTAATTGCAAAGTTCCCTTTACTACTAGGTCTCCAGAGATTTCTGCATCTGCAGCAACCTTTACACCTGCCCCAAACTGCGCTGCATTGTTTACTTTAAAGTTACCTGAGAACTCCGAGTCCTCGAGGACCTTAAGTACACGCGCAATAATTTCATCGCTATTACCAGCACTTCCACCTGGTGTACTTATTCCCAACACTGTTTGGTCGCCAGTACTAGCTACTGTGCGAGAATCTTTAACAGCTACTGTAGACCAGGTAAACTTTGTATCTGTAGCTTTAAGTGAATCTATTGTTAAAGTAAATCCTGAAGCATCGCTATTGTAAAGTTTGTAGTTAATACTAGATTTTTCTGGAGAAGCAATTACTACCGGGGCAAATTCATATGGTGTCTCGTAAGTCACCCTTACTGTACCGTCTCCTGCAGCTACAACAACCTGCCCTGCTGCATCACGGTCGTTGTAGGTTACTCTACCCATAAATTCTACTGGTTTAATGAATTTTGTAATATCTGTACTTAGTCCACTCATATCGAAAGTTGTCTCCATAAAATTCTTTAAGGCGTTCACTTTTATATCTTCTTGCTGCAGTGCCTTTACCAAGTTGCTGGTAATAAGTTGATACTGTACACCTTCAATTTGACCATTGTCGGAATAAGCCAATCTTGAGTCTACTGCATTCACTTCTTCGGCAATAAATCCTAAATCTGCTTTATTTGATGCATTCCAGTTAAAGCTTACGGGTCTTAATTGGTTAATCAATTCCAAGCCTTTGGTAGAATCAAGGTCCTGAATATTATGTTTATATCTCTGAGAAGATGAACATGATGCTAGCAAGTTACCCGTTCTACAGATTGTAGTGGCAGATGCTGCTCCCAAAGCTCCAACAGTAACTGTACCAGTATTACTAAAATCTCCGGCATTTGTAAGGATTGCTGTGTTTACGCCAGTCTTGCTTCTAAAGTAAATATTATCTCCATCACCATTTTGTAAATATAGATTTCCCGAAGCAGACACCACTCTTGCCGAGGTAGAGTCTGGTGTACCTACGCCATTTATGTTGAAGTCACCACTTTGTTGAGTAAAACTTCCGCTAACAGTCAATCTTGCAGTAGCCGGAGCACCCGTACCAATACTTAAACCAGTATTATCTAAACGCATACCTTCAGTACCCGTACCAGAGTCACCACCTCTAAACCAATAAAAATCTCCTCCATTTGCTACAGAAGTAACATTACCTGCGTAATCTGCTCTTAAACGTGATCTCAAAGTTCCGTTTATATAGTAATCTAATGCACTTTGACCTGTAGCACTTGTATTAGTTAGTCTAACCATTGGCACCAAAGATGGGTAAGCACTGTTTGCAGAGCCAACATCTAGCGGAGATAATGGAGCTGTTGTTCCGATACCAACATTTCCACCAAAATATGCTGCATAGTTATTTGTTGCACCAGTTGAAGGAGCTATATACAAACCGTAAGAATTTGTAGTGTTAGATAAAGCTCTAGTAGCAACATTTAAAGCCGAAGAAATTCCAATGGTGGCATTGGTACCACCACTAGGGTAATTAATACCCAAAGTAGCAGCACTAGTAAGTGAACTAGCACCAACAAAACTATAAGTTGGAGCATCAATTCTCACTGCACGCTGCGTTGCAAGAGTTCCCGTAGCAAACTGCTCTGTTCTATTTAAGTTCATGAACACATCGTTTACTTCGGTGCTTGCAGTAAGTGCTGTGTGGGCTCCTGCAGTTAAGGTAAGAATAGGTGCTGCACCAGTGGTTGTTAGGGCAGCTTGAGTAATTGTAGTATTACCTCGGTCTGTAAAAGCAAATCTGGTAACTGCACCGCTATCTCTAATATTGTAGCCAGAACTACCATCTGAAGTTCCGAAAGAAAATTGATAGCCACCACCAGCATTCATTAATAAATTGCCACCTGCACCTGTTCTTATTGTGGCCGAGTTGCTTGAAGTATCGCGAATAATAATTCCGTTACTACCCTGAAAAATTGCCACTTGGTTTAATGCAGAGGCTCCACTAGGTTGCTCAACAAATAAACCTGTAGCGTTCGTAACATTTGCACCAACAGCTATAGTTCCAATCCTTAAACCAGAAGCATTGGTAATTTGAGCACTAGATGCAACTGTTGGAGGACCCTCTATAAATAAGGAATTGGCATTGGTCGCAGCAAAGACACCACCTGTAACAGTAGAACGACTAAAATTATTAAAGTTTAAAGTTGTGGTGCTTGCAGTAATAGTCTGTGTCATTCCATTAATATTCAAGGCCAACTGGTTAACATTCGAACTTATATCTGGTCTATCTATATCCAATGACGCAGCTGGAGCAGTTACACCAATTCCTACATTTCCATTGCCAAAATATGCAGCATAAGAAGCGGTAGAAGCAGTCTGATTATCTACAAAAAGTCCGTAAGAAAGCTCTGTAGAAGCCCTACCCTGATTACCAACCCTTATACCATAATTATTTTGAGTACCCGCGCCCGCAGTACCTACTGCAGCTTGAACAAACATTCCATAAGTTTGCATTATGCCCCCAGCACCTACAGCATTTATTGTTGGCACAATAGATAAGCCTGTTGTAGTAGAAGTACCAGTTGTATTTGTAGATCCGTTAGAAAAAGCAAGGTTTAATAGAGTACCAGTAAAAGTTCCTCCTGCAGCAAAACTAGAGTTTGTAGCAGAAAAACTACTTGAGTTTGCTGCTGCTGCTGTATTCGCAAATGTCCAGGCAGTTGTGTTTGTACCCATAGTTAAGGCCTGAATTCCAGTTGGATTTACAATTGCATTCCACCTTACGCCCAAACCTGCTGGGTCTGTCCAAGTAGGAGATCCTCCACCTGCACTTGTAAGTACAAAGCCCGAAGTTCCTGTAGCACTCTGAGCCACTGCTCCACTGCCATTGGTAAAGAGTACTCCACCATTGGTAGTAAAGGTGCTTAAAGTAACTGCACCAGAAGAGGTAATTCCTGTTGCAGCAGCAACTGCGCCAGAACTATTAACTTGGAATGGGCTACTAGCACCAACGCTAAACATGCCAGCAGGAGAAGCATTACCACCCACATTAAATAATCCTGCAGAAGAAATCCTGGCACTTTCTGTAGCATTTGTGTACATAATGATAGGTTGCGCATCTTGTGTAAAGATTGAGAATGGCACCTGATAACTACCTACAAATCCTTTTCCCCCATTAATTGGAGCAAACCCACTAAAAGCCGAAGATGAAATACCTGTGTAGGCCAAAGCACCAAGATTATTTTGAAGAACATTCTGTACCTGAGAACTTGTACCAGCGTTACTATTTGTAAGTCTAAATCCATCTGGTCCAGCAACATTCATTGCAATATCTAGTTTATACGCAGGTGTATCTGTGCCAATACCTACGTTTCCGCTAGCGTCTATTACAAAAGGAGAGGTATCGCTGGCTTGGTCGTTTACCCTAAAACTTAAGCCATCTCCAACGTTATCTATTATTAAAGGTGTAGC
>Ga0335397_10005264_pt1 | contig 16960 bp, 18 predicted proteins | sample MAT04_FD_205740 | JGI IMG/M metagenome (GOLD analysis project Ga0335397, IMG submission 205740) | Freshwater microbial communities from Lake Fryxell liftoff mats and glacier meltwater in Antarctica - MAT-04 (spades assembly) (version 2) ... | reverse complement strand
TAATGAATTGGCTTGTAAAACTTTGCGAAGATGAAGTTGAACAACGGGCAGATTTCAGATTCTTCCTGAGCAAAGTATCTGGCCATCGATCGCGTGTATTGCCGACGGAGTGTCGGATCTTCTTCGTATGAGAGCAGGTTGTAGTAGCACATGAAAGCCATCTCATCGTCCGATTGATTTCCGGACCCCGGTCCGTTTTGGTTTTTAGGCGTCAGAACGTTGGTGAAGTAATTGTGTTCATGCAGCAGTTTCTTGTATGCGACGTCAAATTTCTTATCGCCGGTCACATGTCGGGCTGCTGCCAGATAAGAAAGAACGCTGACCGAATTCAATCCACGGCAGTCTGTCAAAACATCAGTATTCAGCACATCTGGCGCGAACTGACCCCAGCGTGTTGGCAGGCCGTCATGGTCAATCAGATTAAAATTGTGGGTGATCAGGTGAGTTGTCACTCGATCCACAACTTCTCGCACATAATTCTTTTCCTTTTCCGTCTCTGCAACCAGATCATAGTAAAGCGCATAGAAGAAATAATGGCCGTCGAGTTCATCGGAACTGGTATCGGTTTTCCAGTACCATTGGCCATCTGCACTGACCGGCCAGCGTGGAGTAATGACTTTCCAAAGCGGATCACGTTTCTGGTTATCGCGGTCGTGATCCGGATTGTCATGATCATTGGGATTTCGCCCCGAGACCGGCAGAATTGTTCGCGCTGGAAATCCATGAGGTGGCGAATGCTTTCCGCCCTGAGGCACTTCGCTCAAAAATGCCACCGCGCGAAATGCTTCGTCGGCACGTTTCTTTGATGCTGGCGAATGTGTGACGGCGTATTCGAAACATTGAGCGGCACCGTACATACTGGTCCACAGCCCGTCATTGTCACTGTCATGCTGCGTCCATTCTGACCGGTCGCCCGGTTGTTTCAGTGTCACCCCATCGACATAGCCGTATGCTGTCCGCTTATGGAAACGGTCGATGTCTTCATTAAATATCGCCGCCTTACGTTCCAGTGTCATGGGCCGCGACTCGATGCGGGATACTCCCGCAGGAGTTGCCAGCCAGGCGTCGCCATTTTCAGACAAGGCAATCGCGTGTACTTTGTCATCCAGCAGCCAGCGTCGTCCCTGCCGATATTCCCATGTGTCACCGTTGAAACGAATTGCCCCAAGGTTCGTACCGAACCAGACATCTTCGGAGACGCCCGTCGCAACGCAGGTGAAATCATTCCATGGCAGGCCTTCACCTCCTGTATAAAGCTTCCAGCTATCCTCGAGACGTTTCCCGACTCCCTGTGGTGCGGCAAACCAGAGCGCCCCTTTCGCGTCATACCCAACACCACGAACGTCCTGCAAAGCCCAACCGACTTTTTGATCACGAGGGTATTGCGGTTCCGCCGTTCCGGTATCGGTATTCATGGTCACTAAGCCACCGTCGGCCGCGACGGCGACTTCCCTGCCATGTTGCGCAAGTTGCCTGATTGCCAGCTTGCCACTCAGTTGCTGATTGACTGCCTGCATCGGTTGCGATTTTCCTGCAGTGATTTCCATCAATCCTTCGTTCGTGCCAACAAAGACGCGGTTTTCTGTCACCAGAACACAGTTTGCTGTCGTTGACGCCGGCAAGGAGGCTTCATTTTTGGGAGGGGAATCTACGGCAAGCGAGAATACGGAATTCCCTTCAACAAACCAGATGCGGTCTCTGCCCGTTGTCAGGCAGGTCACAGGAGAGTTTGTTTTGTGGATGATCGTCCATCCTTCGCCATCAAATCGCGCCAGTCCGGATTGTGTCGCCGCAACCACAGTGTGGCCATCACTGACGATATTGGTTGTCTGGTCAGCCGGCAGTCCCTGCGAAGTCCCGTAGCCGACGTGAATTTGTTGAGCGAATTCACCTGTCTCAACAGCTTCGGTCTTCGACCCTGCTGCGGGTTCAGCGACCGGCGGATTCTCTCCCGCAGAAAGTCGATAGCCGTTGCATTGAAACGAATCGACACTCAAAACGCAGACGGAAACCACAGCGAGCCGAAAGAACAGTATTCTCATCAGGAATTCTTCTCCCCGGTGTTATAGATCGAACAACGTATATCGATCATAGTTGGAAAGCATTGATAACGAAAGCGACTCCTGAGACAGTCCTCATGGTGGAGGTGAACGGAAATCAGGCCGCCCGAGGCTTCGGGTGAAAAATCGTTCTGCTCACTTCACGCTGATGCGGAGGATAACTAGCATGTACGCACAAAATACCACTTCACGGAAAGAATGAAACATGAAAGTTGACGTGTACGATACCTATGCAACGGCAGCGGATGGACGAACAATTCATTTTGATGTGCTGGTGCCCACGACCACAGCGGCAGACGTGGCGTTCGAGTATGCCCGCGAGTGGCTCACTTCTGTGAAACTGCAGGATGCCAGCCTGAAACAAAGCCGCTGCACCTTCTGCCATTCGGAACAAGCCAGTCCGGAGTCCGTCGCGGATATCGCAAGAGACGGTTATCACATCATTCGGATGGAAGGCTGTCCCGAACGAGGATAATCCCAGTCACAACGTCGGCAGAGATCTCTTTGGCGAACGGAAGCTCAGGAGCTGCCCAAGCGAACTGCCAGACGCTAATGTGTGGCGGTTAGTTTTGCCCCCCCCCGTCGTACGGACACTCACACGACGTGCGGAATTCGGCGATTCCGCACGCCGCAGTTGCCAGTGTCGAAACGAGTGTCAGTGCTGCAGATGCGATTCGATAAAATGCAGCGACATGAAATTCATGCCTTTCACGTTCCAGTGAGCCTGTTTGATCTGCGTGTACAAATCAAACGTGTCAGCGAGGCACTGGTTGAGCAACTCCACCATTGACTCGCGGGTAGAGTCCGGAATGTCAATCCGAGTTTCAAAGTCTATAAAGCGGCTGCAGTAATCATGTTTTTGCATCCTGAGTTAAGGGCTTCGGAATCGATTTTTCACGCACCCGACAACACTTTGCAGTCAAAGCAAGTGTTGTGCCATTTGAAAGCCAGTACAAGAGTCGGAGCAATGGTCAATCGGGCCAATGATGCCTGACCGGAATTCCCTATGGTATTTGCATGCGTTTCGGCGACGTAGCGATCGACGTCGCCGGGAAACACGTGCCCGACGTACCATGTCGCGAGGCGCGTAGGCCGCCGTCCAGCCTCTAATGCCTCGCAACCGACACAAGTTCCAATGAGCGCGTCGCAGACTCCGCAATCGTCAACTACAGCCGTCGGTTGTCATCATGCAATGACACCGTTTCATCGGCTTCGTCGTTTGCCAAGTACCAGCCGGCCAAAGCTGTGAAAAGAAAGTCAGGCACTGGGAAGAAAAGCGGCTGAAGGGAATCGAACCCTCATCCTAAGCTTGGGAAGCTGATGTGTTACCACTACACCACAGCCGCGAAATTCAACAGTTGTCAGCTTTTGACAGTCTATTCGGCGATTATGACCATTGCAAACTACTTCATTGGATTGCAAGTTTTTAACCCCATTTTATCCCGAAGTGGGTACAAGTGGGTACAGGATCAGTCATCGATACTTCACTATCCGCCGCTACCATTGAGCCACTGACCCGCCGGAGTTGGTGGGACTCATTGAACGCTGGCCGACGTTGTCTGAGTCGGTTCGCCGCGTGATGTGGATGGTCCGTTGCCCATGCCTATTGAAGCCGTGCTGCTGGAATCGGTGCGATGATCGCGAACGGTGCGATGACATCCTCGAACAACGATGACAAGGACGCTGTGTTGCCGGACCAACAGGTATTGCTTGAGATGAAACAGGTCCTCTTTCAGGAGACCGGACCACTCGCGAAAAAGTGTCTATCGTTAGCCTGCCAGCGGGTCGCTACTCCACTTTACTTTGATTGCTTGAATACTCTCCACAATGCAAAGTAGCGGGACTAATGGCACTCGCGGTGCCGCCAAAAGCCAATTGGGTTCGCAACCTTTTGCATGATCTGCCGGGGAATTGTGCAGAAACCCTCGCCGTTTTCGTGGGTTTATGATGTTTATGGGTCGATTCCGGGCATGCAGATACTATCCCTTGGCCGGGTTTTTGCCCAACCCCCTACCCCTGTTTGTGACCGTGGGACGCGGTTAGCCAACACGCCACTGCCTCAAATTTTTGGAGTAAACTTTTTGAGATCACTTTTGGGAACAGCACGTTCGTCGCCTTGAAAGGCAGTGTTCAAATTGCGGTTGAGCTTTCAGCAACGAGCTATGTTTAAGATTTTCAAACCTCCCCAAACACGCGGTCAGTCTTAAGAGCTATTGGGGGTTGTCCCGCACATGCGCTACGCGATGCCGAACAATTGGCTGGAGCAACTGGGCATATTTTCGCTCAAACAACTCTGGTGCGACCTTGCTCCACTTGGATGAACCGCCCGGTGCGGACCCGCATGCCGGGTGGTGTGGGAGGGGCCTCGGAGCAATCCGGATCCCTATCCCGATTTTGTTCGGCGATTCGTTGGTGCAAGGAATTCACGCAGCGTAGCGTCGAATGAGTTTGGATCAAAGTTCAGAACGACGCGCCATGTGAAGGAGGGTTTTCCAAGCCTTGAAGGACCCTCGTAGGTAAAGTCAAATGCGATATCAAAATCGACTTCTACACTTGAATCAGTAAAACGGCCAAATGCAATCCGGGTTACATCTGCGGGATTGTGAGCGTGTCCAAGGTACATTGATCCATCAATGTAACCTTCGGCTGGATTCACAGGGAAGACAAATGACTTGTCGTTTAGTAGTCGCCAGTCAGTAACACCGAAGTCGATCAAGTCCAGCCGAACCGAAGTTTCAACGCTCTCACCTTCAAAATCGAAGGGAGCGATCGGAATCAAAATTCTGAAAAAGACAGACCGCGATATACCGACGTGTTCGTTTTCGAATACTGTTGAACTTAGCTCGCCTGACTGCGGAAGTAGTGGAATTTCCATGTTGCGGTCAATTCATTGAAGCCGAACGCTTAACATCACCGGATTGGGCCCAGCGACGTTCAATGCAAATTTCGGCACCGCGCCCAATTCCGGTGCATGTTTTCGTTCTGCAGGGCCTGCATTGCGTTGAACAGGTCCCGACAACCGGGTTCCGTGAACATCCTGGTCGTGAGCAGCTCGAGCGCCTGACAGGATTCATCCGGCTTGGCGATGCAATCAACAATCACTGTCCACTGGTCAACGATTTCAGTTTCGGAAATCATGCGGCCCCCTGTTCATCGAACAGGCGTTGCTGATCTTGAGGGGGGACTTCCGAACGCCATTGAGGCAACCCGAGTGCGACACGCAATTCCGTTTCCGTCAATCCAAAGTGCGCGGCGACCTGTGGCACACTGACACCACAACCGAGGGCCTGCCTTGCGTCGGTTCGTTGCTCCGAATTGAGCAATTGCCCCTGTTCGTTACTCTCATCTGATGCCATAATGTACGCGCTCCGTTTGCTGTGGAGTTTGCTGAACTGGTAAGTCGGCGTGCCTTCCGACGTGAATCGAAATCGAAGGGGGGACCGGCTGACAACCGGCCCCCGCTTCTTTCAACGGGCGTTACTCATTGAGTCGCCAGAGGCTGACAAATCGTCCGTGGGCCTGCTGTCTTCTGGAGTGCTGCAGGTTCAACCGCACGATTCGCTTTTCTGTGGCCAGAGCATTCACGGCGATGCCGATCAGATGCCCGGCGCTCTTTTCAAACTCGCATTTAGCGTGAACGAGTTCGATTGTTCCCTGCCCGTGAGTTTTCAACTCAGCGAGCAGGACTTCTTGCACAGTCGCAAACGTCTGTGCTTTCGGGATCTTTCTTCTGGGGATTCCTCCCGAGGATTCTCCCTGTCTTCTGGGTCGTTTCTTTGCCATACTACTTCTCCAAACTTTGCTGTTCGAGACTTCCAAGGGCGACGAACAGCGGACAACGGAACGGGGCTCCCGAATCCACAGCGGAATCGGGGGCCTTGCTTCATTTGTGGGCGGTCAGACCGACGGATTGCAATTCGTCGTCAGTGACGTCGTCGGCTCGCTGCTGAGTACGTGCCATGCGTTCGAGTCGTGCGGCGGTCACCGCTTCAAGCCACTGCCGGACAGAATTCACGGTAGTGTGGGGAGCGCGGCCAACGTACCAAACCTGCAGCTTGATACGTTCCCCGTTTGCGCCTGCGATGCCCTTGGAGATCCATCGCCAGGGCGTAGACGGATTTTTACTGCCGGGGATAACGGCCTTGATTGCCGAAAATAATGGGACGAGTTCGTCGTCCGCTTTCGCTTTCGTTGCGTCCATGAAAAAAACCTCGCTTGCAATTCATCACGTAACCCGAATTGGATTGCGTTTGATTGCACGAGGTTATGCGACGTTTCAAGAACTCAAAGTAGTACCGGGGTTCCGGAACGAGGTACTTAAATTTCACCACTTTGAATCTGACGAATCAACTTTAGCGCTTCTGCCCTGCGGATGCCTTTCGGCTTTCCGTTCACAATCCGTTGTTTTTTAAACTCTCGAAGAATGGTGTCAGTATCTGACTCCGCGAAGTCAAACAGAGTTCTCCGCATAAGATCGGCATCCGCATCCGGTCGTTTCGATGGTTTACTTAACCGCAAATACTCAGTCGCCACAAATTTCAAATCCAGCATCCGGTGAATAGACTGTCGAATGCTTTCTTCTGCCTCCACTATCGTCTGTTTGTAAGTGATCGTCGGCGTCATGTTCTCAATTTTGCCGAGCCGATCGTATCCAGCATAGAACAGTTCACATACCTCAAGTAAATCATTCCCATTCACAGGCAGTCGCTTAATTGTATTCACCGCAATCAAACTTAAAGCTGTGAATTTCATCCGCCGCCAATACATATAAGCCAGAATCGAGACCCTATCCCGTGGGTCTTCATAACCTAGATCTTCCGAGCTGAAATCCCCCTCCCTAATTACCTGCATCCATTCGAGAAATACAGCAATGAGTTCGACCAATGCTCCGGGCTCGTTCAATATTTTTTCCGACGGATACTGTTCAGTTTGCTTAGACAACTCAATGCCAACGTCTGTTTCGCGAAGAGCGTGTTTTTTTCGCGCTTCTATTAGAATGTTCTGCGGCATGGCAACTCCCGAAAGTCATCACCCGAAAGTAAAAAAACATGCAGGGCAGGCGGCTTTCGGGAACCGCTTTTCGAGAGCTAATCTAGCCCTGCAAACTTCAGTGTATCACGCTCTTCACTCGTCGTCTGGACGACCAGAATCCTCGACGGCATCCCAGAAATCGAATTCATGCACGATTGTCAATCTCGCTCCGGATTTTCTCAGATCGATGGCCTGTTCGACTTTGCGGCCATAGGCGGAGTATGCCCAGCATTCATTTCCGCTGGCTCCGATGACCAGATAATCCAGGGCAATCACGACGTTCTTTTCAACGACGCCCTCTTTCTCTTCAACCACTCGCTGCAGTTCGCGTTTCGGTCCGCGTTTCGGTGTCCCCGTAAAGCAGAACCGCTTGCCAGAGAATTTGATTTCCGGTGTCATGGCGCAGATCCCGCCAACAAATGACGACTCGCTTGCCTGTTTGCGATTGAGTGATTTGTGATTCAGAAACGTCATCACGTCGGCAAAGAAGTGCAGAATCATTTCATGTTCTTTGGGATCAATACGACCGTCTGCCAGAACACTCGAAATGATGGAGTTCAATTCGTCGAATGGCCAGCATTGATGCAAATGCGGTTTCTCTTCCATCCATTCACGCAGCGCTCTGAGTTCGGTTTCGGTAACCTGCGAATCGGCGGCGATCCCGCCCATGATGCCGTGCAAAATCTGTAAGTCGGACGTGACTTCGTCGAAGTGATTGCTGCCAGTCGTGAACTGGTTGCACAACCAGAGGATGTCGGCGCGTTCTTCTTCGTCGAACACGGAACCATTGATAATGCGTTCGATTCGCGGCACGACCTCTGTGAATGGATGCTTGTGACGGAATTCGGCGTTCTCATTGATCCAGAGGGACAGAACGACAAGTTCATCGTCGTTCAGGCGTTTGTCGAGTGTGACGCCACGCACGATACCCTCCAGCATGTGCATTGCCTTTTCAAGGCGGCGGGGACCGTTGAAGATATGGATCTCGTGGTCAGATGCGGACACAGGCGTTCTCCTCCCGAAATGAAGTGCCAAAACCGTTGGTGGCAGAGTATCGCAATAACGGATCCCCTGCCACCATTCGCGATACTCACACTACTGGCTTCATCCAAACTGCAGGGCGTTCGCTTCGGCTCGTGAGAGGTCCACGTCGGCATAGTGTCGCTCTGTCGTCTGTTTGCTGCTGTGACCGAGTATCTGCTGTGCGGTCTCAAGATTTCCGTCATGGCGGGCCTGTGTTGCCCGAGTCTTGCGGAGCTGTCCCGGTGACCAGCGAGGAATGCCGGCCTTGTCGCAGGCATTGCGAAATCGGGCGGAAAATCCGCCGTTTACTGACTCCGATTGCATTTTTCTGCTAATTGTCCGACAAATCGCTTGTTTCGTTTATTTCGAATTGCGAAAGTGTCGTAAGTTCTCTGCGGGAAGTCAAATTTCCGTTTTCTGTCGTTGAGTGCGACGGCCCAATTGAAGCAAATTCCATCGTTGAAAAACGACGGCCCAAAACCATGATCTCATTACCCGATTCACCCGATACCGTTTCACCCGATGACGTTGACCAAAGGCTGGTGACCGAATCCAGTCGGCAGCTTGCCGGACTTCTCGCCGGTCGCAAGCGCAAAAGCTACCGATTGACGATCGACGGCGAAGAGTGCGAGATTCCTGGTTCCGCCCTGCGGATGCTGAAAGACATTCTGGTTCAGTTGTCCAAGGGGAACTCCGTAACTCTGATGCCGATTCATGCAGAGCTGACAACTCAGGAAGCGGCGGACCTGTTGAGTGTTTCCCGTCCGTATCTCGTGGGATTGCTTGAAGCCGGAAAGATTCCGTTTCACAAAGCCGGAAGTCATCGTCGGATTGTTCTGAATGATCTGATGGCGTACAAGAAACAGCAGGAACTGGAAAGCGATGCCGCAATGCTTGAACTTGCCAGAGAAGCGCAGGAGCTTGCACTGGGATACGATTTGTGAGTCACTTCACCGCAGTGTTTGACGCCTGCGTTCTCCATCCAGCGGAGCTTCGCGACTTTCTGATGTGGTTGGCTCGTGCCCGCTTGTTTCGTGCGAAGTGGACGGAAAAGATTCACGAGGAATGGACTCGCAGTATTATCCGGCGATTCCCCGAATCAGAGTCCGAGGTTCGTCGTACAAAACTCCAGCGAACCGTTGCCCTGATGAATTCGGCGATTCCAGATTCACTGGTGTCAGGGTACGAGTGTCTTATCGAAGGAATTCAACTACCTGACCCTGATGACCGTCACGTTGTCGCGGCTGCTGTTTTTGCAAACGCCGAAGTCATCGTTACATTCAACCTCAAGGACTTCCCTGCAGTAATTCTGAAATCACTGCACGTTCAGGCTCAGCACCCCGACGACTTTGTTGTTGGTCTAATCGATATCGACGAAATGGCCGTTTGCGAAGCGGCTCGGAGGCAAAGAGCAAATTTGCTGCATCCGCCTAAGTCAGTGGACCAGTTACTCGATGGTTTTGAACGCACTGGTCTAGTCAAAACGGTTGAGTTCCTGCGACGGCGGCGGGAATTCATCTAACGAACTCCCGCGCCGCTCCCGGCATCATCCAAACAACAGGGCGTTCGCTTCGGCTCGTGAGAGATCCACGTCGGCATAGTGTCGCTCTGTCGTCTGCTTGCTGGAGTGACCAAGTATCTGCTGTGCAGTCTCAAGGTCTCCATCATGGCGTGCCTGCGTTGCTCGGGTCTTGCGAAGCTGTCCCGGTGACCAGCGAGGAATGCCGGCCTTGTCGCAAGCGTTGCGGACGGCTGTATTCAATCCGTGTTTCGTGTAGCAGTTGCCAACCTTGCGGGCTTTGGCTTTGTCGCCATAGGCTTTGCGAACGAATTCTGCAAACCCTCACGCAGCCTTAACACGCCGCGCAGATACCAAACCCACCGCTTTATGTTCGAACAGGCCTTCAAAAACATCGACAACGTTCTGTGGAAGGAAACTGCAATGACCAATCACATGGGAATGATGGGAAGCATGGGATTCATGAAATCACAAAGGCATCTACTGTTTTTCTTGAGTTGATCCCATGATTCCTATCGGTCCCATTCCTCCCATGACCTCCGAGACTACTCAGAGGGCAAACCGCAAAGCGAACGTCGAACTGGCCGACGGCAAGGAACGCAACATCCAACACATGATGGTGACTTCATTCGGGCATCCCGGCGGCGTTCAACTAAGTTTCAAACGCTGACCGTGCCACCGTATCCTGGATCTATTCGATCCGCAGTCATTGCCAGAGTGCTGAACGATGTGGCAAAGTCGCCTGACATCAGTACGCCGACTATAGCCTTGTTCAGGTTCTGTATGGGTGATCACGATGCCATGTTTTGGCCTCGATAACCATATAAAACCGCGTTATATTGTCAATTGTGCGATTGAGCGGGAATCGGCACGCAACTTGCCGAACGAGGGTCCAGTGCGGATCACTGAGGAACAAGTGATGTGCTGTTCAGGACGTATTTACGTACAGAAGGAAAATGATTTCATGGATACTGGATTTTTGATCGACATGGATGGTGTGATCTATCGTGGTTCAGAACTGATTCCGGGAGCACGGCAGTTCATTGGGAAATTGCTGGATGAAGAAACGCCATTCCTGTTTCTTACCAACAACAGCCAGAGAAGCCGAAGAGATGTGGCGACAAAACTGAATCGCATGGGAATGCCGATTCAGGAGAAACATGTCTTTACATGTGCAATGGCCACTGCGCGGTTTCTGGCTAGACAGCTTCCCAATGGAACAGCATTCGTCATCGGTGAAAGCGGATTGATGAATGCTCTGCACAGCAATGGCTATTCGATCGTGGATTCTCATGCCGACTACGTTGTCGTCGGAGAAGGCCGCACGCTTTCGTTTGAACTTGTCGAACGAGCCGTGCAGTTGATCATGGAAGGTGCAAAACTGATTGCCACAAATATGGACCCGAACTGTCCGACTCAGACGGGCACCAGGCCCGGCTGCGGCGCGGTTGTGGCACTGCTGGAAAAAGCCACTGGAGTCAAGGCATTCAGCGTCGGAAAGCCCAGCCCCGTGATGATGCGAGCTGCTCGTAAGGAACTTGGTCTGGAAGCCGGAGACACCACAATGATCGGAGACACGATGGACACTGACATCCTCGGCGGCGTTCAGATGGGTTATCGTACGATTCTGGTTTTGTCCGGATCGACGAGCCGTGACGATCTGAAGGACTTCGCATTTCGGCCTGATCTGATTGTGGATTCCATCGCGGACCTGGTGAATCCGACACGCGCGATCCAGCGTGTTCTGAACGATTCGGCACGTACGGAATCCATGTTGGTCGGAACTGCTTCATCAGGGGATTGACGTCCTGCGGTCGCCGGAACAGACGACCGATCAGGACCACTCTGATAACAACTGTCCGATTCTGATCGTCGCTGCTGTCGCCAGACGGCGGATCGCCACGCTCTGGCGAGCGAAACCACGACAGTTCTTGATCGAGCGATCCCTGGCGTATCATCCGAGGCGGGGCAGGCAGCATGCCTGCCCCGCTACCCGGATTTTTGGATCAGACAGTGCCGAAGATCGTTTTGCCGGTACTCTTCAGTTCGTCGCAGGCACGGATCATGCGTTTGGCAACACCAGCTTCGGCGAGCTTCAGCCAGGTGCGTGGATCGTAGGATTTCTTTGAACCGATCTCACCGTCGATCATCATCACTTCGTCATAGTGCTTGAGCATGAAATCGACTACAGGACGAGTGAACGCATATTGAGTATCGGTGTCGATATTCATCTTGATCACACCGTACTCCAGCGTTTCCTGCAATTGAACCGCCGGTGTTCCGGAACCTCCGTGGAATACCAGGTCAAACGCTGCGGTCTTGCCATACTTGGCTGTGACAGCCTTTTGTCCATCCCGCAGAATCTCCGGCTTCAGCTTTACAGCACCGGGCTTGTAGTGGCCATGAACGTTGCCAAAGGTTGCGGCAAACATAAAGCGGCCCAGACCATTCAGAGCTTCATGCACGGCGACCATGTCTTCCGGCGTGGTGTAGAGTTTGTCGTTGGCGACATCAGAATGATCGATGCCGTCTTCTTCGCCACCAACAACTCCAGCTTCGACTTCGAGAATGATTTCGTTTTCAGCGCAAAGTTTCAGCAGTTCTTTGCTGGTGGCCATATTTTTGTCGAGAGGCAATTCGGAACCGTCGAACATGTGTGAATTGAACAGGTTCCCGTTGCCCGCCTTGCGACGCGCGGCGGTTGCTGCGATCAAAGGCTTCAAAAATCCATCAACCTTTTTTGGCTGGCAATGGTCGGTATGCAGGCCAATCAGGATATTGTGCTTTTCGGCCAGGCGATGGGCGGCTTCGGCCAGTACCATAGTTCCGAAGACAGCGTCTTTCACATTCAGGCCGGAAGCAAATTCGCCTGCACCGGTTGAGAACTGAATAATGCCGTCGGATTTTGCATCCGCAAACGCCTTCAATGCAGCATTGATTGTGATGATCGATGTGACGTTGATTGCCGGATAGGCGTAGTTGCCTTTCTGAGCGGCATCAAGCATCTGAGCGTACTGTTTTGGAGTGGCGATTGGCATTCGACTGGGAACCTTTGAGTGTGAATTTGTGTCCGGAACTTGTCAGTTTTGTGATCGGTGGTTAGACAGGAAAACGGGTTATATCGACTGTCTTGAGTCACGCAAGGGCGGTTGCAAATTCCGTATTTTGCTATGTGGTTGATACCAAAACCAGGACGAACGCTGGTTCATGGAGATACGGCTTCGTCGCCTGTCAGTCGCAGGGGATTCCGCGAGGCCATTGGCGGCAGTTTCTGGATCTCCAGATCATCCAGATGAACGTCAGCCGGACCCGTCAAAGCCAATGAAATACGAAACTCGCCTGGGGCGGAAATTGGACGGAAGAGTTCGAATGTTTGCCAGTCGTTTGTAAGTTTTGGACGCAGTCCATTTTCCGGGCCAAGTTCAGAATCAAACAGCAGAACAGGATTTACCGTCGTTCCAAATGCCGCACGTCCTTTCCGCCAGCGGCCTCGCACCAACATCACATCTCCCGTTTGCACGGCGATGGATGGCGTCGTCAAAGACAGCGGCGTGATTTCCGGTGGCGGGCCTGCTTGTGTCTGCCACGCTTTGAGTTGCAGGACGGTATTGCCGGTTGCTGGTTCGTTGACAAGATCGGCAGAACTGTAGAACACAGAACTTGCCACGGCATCGCGTTGCCATCCGTCTTCCGCAAACATCCGCACGTTCTCAAAATCTCCTGATCGCACAAGATTCTCCGATGCGCGACCGATCTGACGATCAACATAGTGCATCAGTCGCCAATGCTCGGGCAGAGTATTGAACGATACGGTGTGAGGTGACTGTGCGGGAGAACTAAGCTCTGCGATGGCATCGTTCCAGCAGGCTTGCTGTACCTGTCGCAGAATTCGCAGACAGTCTCTGCTGAATACTGCGGCGTCAGCGAAATCACGACTTGAGACTTCATGCTCTGCTCGATCCAATGACTGCTTTGCCGCCGCAAGCAGCGAATCCGCACCGCGTGGAACACTGTGTTCTTCTCGCAGAGCTTCCATGACCTGCATGACTCGCAGGTATTTCAAGTTTGCCAGTTTCGCAGACTGAGTCGCGGCGCGTTCTGCCATCTCGAAAATGCGACTCTTCAGGTTTCGAATCAGTTCCGTATCGGACGTCACAAGAATAGCGGCAGACCGGTCGAAGTCGTCAATCTTTACGTGCAGTCCGCCAGCGATAACGTCGCGAGGAAAGTTATGAATTCCGGTCGTGCTGATCTGATATGCCGAAGCCGTTTCCGTCGCGGCCACTGTCAGTTCAATGCTGCGTTCGTACATTGGGCCCGGAACGATCTGAGATGTCTCATCCCACAACGTTGGCAGGATCAACATCGCGCGATCTGCAGTAATGATTGCGGCATCCGATCCCGACGGTAAATCTGAACTCCCGGCACTTGCAGAAATGTTACTGCTGCCCAGAGCCGACTGAATTCCAGACGAACGTTTTCTGTCAATACTCGGAGCGTTTGCCGCCACTTTGTCGGAAGCTGTGAGCATCTTCAAATGACCATCCAGTCGCCCCCGCGCCAAAAATGGCTCCAGAAGCTCAATTTCCATGCACGCCAGCTCGATGGCAATTGCCGTTTCCTGATCGCGGGGGTTTTCAGGCTGTAGCGCAGAGGTTTTCCAGAAACCGATGCCTTTACAGCCAGCCGATATTGCTGCGTAGACCTGATGCTGGATTTGTTCAGGTTCGACATAAGACTGCGGAAGCTGCATGGCAGAGCGCCATGCCTGTTGAGCAGACGACGGTTCAACCTGAATCCAGGTCCAGGGAAACGCAAGCTGACCGCCGACTCGACGGCGACGATACAGCAAATTTCGAAGTTCGCCGAAACTGTCAGAGCGACCGATCACATGACGTCCGATGCCGATCAAATCGATTTCCCGCGCAGCAGCACCTTCGGCCTCTGTCAGGTCTGCGAGTTGAGGTCGCTGAAACGTGCGATCACCACTGCGAACCTCACGCGACCACGCGAGCAGATGCGGCAGGTCGTCGCGCGAGACACGAGTTCCCAGATACCAGCCGGAAACGTTAGGGCATTGCTGTTCAAGTGGGGACAATGCCTGCAGCAGTCGTGAAAAATCTCCCGGTTCAAATTCCGGATGTGGTGGCGTGGCGAGGACGGCGAAACCAGATTGGTACAATTCGAGTGCTCGTTCAGTTTGTCGAAAGTCGGGGCTCCAGACGGTATTCAGACCGAGTTGTTGCAGCGTCTCAACCGGCTCACCATGATCCGGTGCCATGCGCAAGATGACCGGTTGTCGATTGATCTGAATGGAATCGAGTGAGATATCCAGCGGCAGAAAATGGCGGCTGATGGGCGCGGAAGAATTTGTTGTCCCAAACGCATTTGCGGCCAGAGCTATAGAGGCCGCGTCGGGCGGAATCACAGGACCGTATTCGACATCGCCCAATTGAATAAAATGTTCGCCGGGCAACGCATCAAGGATGGTTGCCAGCCCGACGATCATGGCTCCCTGCGAATTGATGTCGGACTGATGAAGTTCAGCTCGTGTGCTTCTGAGTTGGGCATTGATTGCTTGTTTCGTCGCTTTGACAGACAGCTTTTTTGCTACATCCACGACGCGCAGTGCATCGCCTCCGACAATCATCAGCAACGGCTGGCCGGTTCGAGGATCAATTTGCTGCGGAAGCATTACGATCAGACCTGTTCGGACCCCTGCAGCGGAGGCCACTACGTTAATTGATGCTTCGAAATCGTTGTGAAGACGCGAAGGAACGCGAGGCAATCTGAAGATCAGTGGCTCATGCACACCTGCGTTTTCGATCCGAAATCGATGAGCGTTCGAAGTCTTTTCGGGAATCTCAACCGGCGTAATTCGAGTTGCACCGGTATTTTTCGGCGGCAACCATAAATGCACGCCCTCATCGGCGATACCTGGGTGCCTAACGAACAGGCAGATCAAGAGACCAATCGCGCGAACGACGTTGGGCCCATGAGTGGATTCACGATTTGTAGCTTTGAAAGACATGACGTGTGATCGGTCAGTAAGCAAGGTAAAACCAGTGAATTACACGAGCCGTGGCTGACAGCTTGAGGGCTGGCAGCGCGCAGTTGCCGCATGTTTCACCTGATCTACGTACTGCATTTTGCGTCTCCTGGTTGACTTAATAAACTGGGAGTATAGTCCAAAACGCGATTTCGCTCCGAGGGCAAATTTTGTCGGTTCGTGGGCAAAATGACGCAATACTGAGTTTAATGACTTGAGACTGGCGTCGAATGTCGGCAAAATGGAGCCGTGCAGAGTAGATACCTCCCCCCAGCAATGGCAGTGAAAACCAGGAACGCCCAGGCATGTCATCTTCGAAACGAATTATGGACATGAATGCGGCTGAATTGCCTGCGGAAATGCAGGAACTAGCTCGCCTGATAAATGGCGTCACCGGTCCGGAAAGGCGATCACTGTCAGCCGCCTATGAACGAGTCGCGGAATCCGTTCTTCGCCGTCGCAGAATCCTGAATCTTGTGCAGGAAGCGCTGTCGCAGTTGCGGCTTGACGTCAAATATTTGATGTTTGACCTGGAAACAACACGCCGGGAACGCGATCAACTGCAATCACAGCTCGAAGAAAACGATCGCGGGTTTTAGGCGAGCGGATCTTGCTTCCGCGACCGACGGGATCAGTCTGATTTGTCGGATCAGTCTGATCTTGTGACCGCGCGATGAATCCCGCGACCAATCATTCGCCAAACCCTGGAATGCCGCCGTGAGGGTTGTCAAACTGTGGCGGCGTATTTTTGTCAGCGGGCTTGTCGGCGGATTTTGGACCGACCACATCGGCGCGCGATGGTCGCAGCTTTTCGAAGCTGTCTGCTGAAATCACATAGTACCAGGCACCGAATCGGACAGCCAGTTCGTCGGCAAGTTTCTTGCCTTGCTTGCTGCGTTCTTCCCATGACTTCAGTGCATCTGCGAAGCCTTGCTTCTCGGATTCAAACTGGCCAAGTGCCTGCATGTACTCTTTTCTGGCTTCGGCTTTAAGATCAACAGCTGGTTTAGTTTCGTCTGCTGGTTTAGTTTCGTCTGCCGGTTTAGTTTCGTCTGCTGGTTTAGTTTCGTCTGCCGGTTTAGTTTCGTCTGCCGGTTTGGTTTCGTCTGCTGGAGTAGTTTCGTCCGCAGGTTTAGCTTCGCCTGCCGGTTTAGTTTCATCTGCCGGTGTAGCTTCGTCTGCCGGTTCAGCTTCGTCTGCCGGTTCAGCTTCGTCTGCCGGTTCAGTTTCGTCTGCCGGCTTAGTTTCGTCTGCCGGCTTAGTTTCGTCTGCCGGTTT
>Ga0335397_10005263_pt1 | contig 16960 bp, 11 predicted proteins | sample MAT04_FD_205740 | JGI IMG/M metagenome (GOLD analysis project Ga0335397, IMG submission 205740) | Freshwater microbial communities from Lake Fryxell liftoff mats and glacier meltwater in Antarctica - MAT-04 (spades assembly) (version 2) ... | reverse complement strand
GCGATGGCGTGGGCGCCGGCGGCGGCGAGGGCGTGGGCACCGGCGTTGGCGTGGGCACCGGCGTTGGCGAGGGTGAGGGCGTGGGCACCGGCGTTGGCGAGGGTGAGGGCGTGGGCACCGGCGTTGGCGTGGGCGGTGGCGCCGCCTGGATAGTGACCGACGTCATGACCACCGGGTCGAGCGCCGCGTTCCGGGGCTCACCGCTGTTGGGCATTGCCGCGATCTGGTCCACGACGTCCATGCCGGAGATCACGTCACCGAAGATGACGTAGGTCCGAAACCGTTCCAGTGCCATGCGGGCACCGTCGTCGAGGACGATGAAGAACTGGGACCCCTGCGAGTCGGGGGCCTGGGTACGTGCCATGGCCACCACGCCCCGCTGGTACTCGCCGACGACCGTCTCATCCTTGATGGTGTATCCCGGGCCACCCATGCCGTCGCCCATGGGGTCGCCCCCCTGGATCACGAACCCGGGCACGATCCGGTGGAATGTGGTGCCGTTGTAGAAGCCGGCCGCGGCCAGCCCCGCGAAGTTGCGGGCTGCGACGGGCGCCGACTCGTTGTACAGCTCGATGACGATGTCGCCCAGCGCCGTTGTGATGGTCGCAGTGGTGCCATCGCCGGCAGGGGCGGCGAGGGGCACAGCCATGGGCGTCGCGTCGGGCGGCCGGACGCTCGGCCGTGGTACCGGCGTCGGTATCGGCGATGGCGTGGGAGTGCTGCTACCACAGGCGGCCAGCAGTAGCGCCACTGCGCCAAGGCTCAAGAGTCGTCGCATGGAACCTCCGTGGAGATCGAACGGGTGATGTGGGTCACGGAGTCACGCCGCAGCGCGCGTGGCGCTGACGAAGTCGATGGCGCCCGTGAACAGGGCTTCGCCCACGATGACGCCCGAAACGCCGTTCGCGGCCAACCCGACGAGTGATCCGACAGATGTGACGCCGCCGGCGACCAACAGGTCGATACCCAGCCGGGACAGTCGTGCGAGCGCGTCCAGGTCGGGGGCCTTGCCGCCGTGGGACAGCACGAAGCGCCGGACGCCTGCCGCCGCGAGCTCTGCCACCACCTCGTCCAGGGTCGGCGGCAGGAAGCGCTTCCAGGGATAGTCGCGCAGCCGTTCGGGGCGCCCATCCAGGCCGACGGCCAGCCAGTCACCGGCGACGGCGAGACAGGCGTCCAGCCGGGCACGATCCTCGACCACGGCCCACAGGGGCACCACGACGCGTGTCGCACCTGCCGCGAAACACAACTCGACCTGGTCCGGCCCATCCACGCCACCCGCGACCTGGAGCGGCACCGCCACCGCACGTGCGACCTCCGCGATGGCCGAGAGGCTCACCGGCTGGCCGGCCTTGGCGCCATCCAGGTCGACAAGGTGGATGACAGGCGCACCCGACTCGACGAACGCCCGCGCGATGCGCTCGGGTCGGTCCGTGGGTGACCCCTGACCGGCACCCGCGCCCGGCCACCAGACGAGTCGCGACCGACCTCCCTGGATGTCGATGCTGGGGATGACCTGCATCAGGCGGCAGGACCCGGACGGAAGGGACCGCCACCTTCGCCCGCAAGGAGGCGTCGGTGGAAGCTCACCGGGATGCTGCCCGACCACATCAGCGCGTCGTGGAAGTCGCGCAGGGAGAAGGCATCGCCCAGGCGCTGACGCTCGTCTTCCCGCAGCCGCAGGATGAGGACCTTGCCCAGCAGGTAGCTCAGCTGGTAGGTCGGTGTGGACGTGTAGCGATGGACCTCCGCCGCAGCGTTCGGTCGCTCGAAGCCCGTCTGGTCGATGAGGAAGTCGATGGCGTCGTCGACTCCGATCTCGCCTCGGTGGAGTTGGATGTCCAGGATGATCCGGCATGCGCGCCAGATGGCGTCTGTGGCCAGCATCATGCGATGGGCCGGCGTGGCGTCGAAGCCGTGCTCGCGCATGAGCTGCTCGCTGTACATGCCCCAGCCCTCGACGAACTCGGGCGCCTCGATGAGCAATCGCGTGATGGTCGGGCGCTCCAGCGCTGCGGACAGCTGCAGGTGGTGGCCGGGATAGGCCTCGTGGATGCTGGTGTTGGAGATCGACGCGCGGTTGTGCTCCAGCATCGCGCCCGGGTCGTCGTCCACGGACGGGGTCACGATGTAGATACCCTTGCGGGGCTGATCGAATGCCGCGGGCGCGAAGTACGCCGCGAAGGGTGTCACCTGGCGCAGGTACTCGGGGGTCGGAACCACGTCCAGGGGCGCGTTCGCGGGCAGTGTCACCAAGCCCTCGGACTCGATGAACGAGCGCGCCCGGTCCATCACCGTGCGGTATTCCAGGAGCGCCGCGTCGAAGTCAGTCGGGTGATCTGCCTTGACCCGCACCAGGACGTCCGACTCGGATGCCTCTGGGTCGATCTCGGCGGCGGCTGCCGCACGGGCAGCCCGATGGAGTGCCAGCTGCTCGTGGCCGATGGCCAGGATCTCGTCCGTGGTCAGGCCGTCGAACGCGCGCAGGGCGACGAGCTCGTCGAGATGCTCGCGTCCCAGGGCGAAGTCGTCGCCCGCCTCCGGCAGCTGCTCGTTGATCCACTCGCCGTATCCTGCGAGGGCGTCCCGGGCACCATCGGCGGCCAGTGCCAGGCGGGTCTGCCGCGCGTCGTCGGCGCCGAATGTGCTCATGCCAGCGGCCACGATCACGTCCAGGAAGCCAGGCAGGCTCTCGACCGCGTCCAGCTCCAGCTGCAGCCACAGGGCGACCGTGTCGTGGCCGAGACGATCACGGACCTGGATCAGGGCCAGCGGCGCCGCCTCGAGGCGTGCCGCGATGGTGGTCAGCCGGTCGGAGAGGGGTGCGAAGTCACGCACGAACAGCAGGAACACGGCATCGCCGATCTCCTCGCCCGCCGTCACCCGCCGCTCCCACAGCCGATGGACCTCGCCGTCGAACAGCGCCCGTCGTGCGCTGAGCATCGCCAGCTCGCGCTCCAGGCGATTGGGCTCGGACAAGCCGGTCGGGTCGAGCGCCTCCAGGTCCGCGAGGTAGTGGCGCTCGAGCTGGATGAGTTCCAGGCGTCCGGCCCGCGACATGTCGCCAAGCCGTTCGTCCTGGTCGTGGATACCAAGGTAGGTCGCGAGCACGGGTTCCCGTTCGAGCAGCACATCGAGGTGCGTCCGGACGAGGCCCGCGAACTGGTGGTCCGTCTCGGTGACGAGGACGGGCACGGCGATGCCGTCGAGCTGATCGGTCACGGGACTCCTTGATCGCCTGGCGTGGTCAGGCGTAGGTGGGGGATGCGACCGTCGCACCCAGGACCCGGGCAGCGACCGAGATGGTGCGCTTCACATGCGTTGCGTCGATGCCGTAGTGGGTCACGGCCCGTAGGTAGCCATGGGGGTAGGGGACCATGAGCACGCCTTCGCGCGCCATGCCGTCCAGGAATGCGGCACGGTCTGCGACCCGGAACATCACGAAGTCGGTGCGCACCCGCTCGGGGTCCAGGTCCCGGATGCCCGGGATGCTGACCAGGCCGTCCGCCAGCTGGCGCGCTGTCATGTGGTCTTCCGCGAGGCGCTCGATCATGCCCGCCGAGCCGTCCTGGAGCGCGATGAGGCCGGGTGCCGCGAGCACGCCGACCTGGCGCAGGCCGCCGCCCAGCAGCTTGCGTGCCCGACGCGCTCGCCAGATGAAGTCACGCGACCCGACCACGACGGAGCCGATGGGGCAGGCGAGGCCCTTGGACAGGCAGAAGGTGACCGAGTCCGCAGGCGCCACGAGATCGCGTGCCGAGACGCCCAGCGCGATGGCGGCGTTGAACAGGCGTGCGCCATCGATGTGCAGCGGCACGCCCCGCTCGTGTGCGATGCGGCCGATCTCGGCGGTGTATGCGATGTCGAGCGGCTGGCCCATCGAATGGGCGTGGGTGTTCTCGAGCGTGATGAGGGCCGTGATGGGTTCGTGTGCATCGGTGGGGTCGCGGAATGCCTCACGGACCGCGTCGGGATCCATGCGTCCATCGACGACGGCCGGGATGGCGCGCACGGACGCCCCCACCACGACCGCGTGGCCGGCCGCCTCGTCGAGCACGATGTGGGAGTCGGTCTCGGCGATGATCTCGCCACCGCGTGGCACGTGCGCCATCTGGCTCACGAGGTTGCCCATGGTGCCGCTGGTCACGAACAGGCCGGCTTCCTTGCCCAGCAGCTCGGCTGCGCGAGCCTCCAGCTCGATGACCGTCGGATCGTCCTCGAACACATCGTCGCCGACCGCGGCGCCGGCCATCGCCCGGCGCATGGCCGGCGTTGGATGCGTAACGGTGTCGGAACGGAGGTCGATGAGGTCGGGCATGGGCATCGGAGGATAGCGTGACTTCCTGATACACTCCGCGTTCGCCGCAGCGGACCCGTGGTGTAGCGGCCCAACATGCCAGCCTGTCACGCTGGAGATCGCCGGTTCGAATCCGGTCGGGTCCGCCAATTCGCCGCTCCCTGCAGCACCGTTCGGCGCTCGTGGTGGATCGCGATGGTGGCGCCCGCCTGCATCCGAGCAACACCGAAAGCTGCATGACCCCCGCCGATCCGCTCGACACGTCTGCCGTCCGATCGACACCGCGGCCCCCGGATCCGGAGGCGCCGCAGCCTCGTCGGTCGCTGGATACCTCGCGACTCGTGGTCCTCGGCTTCGCGCTGCTGTTCGCGATCGGCACCCTCGGGTTCCTGGCCAGCGTCCTGAATCACAACGAGACCGTGGCGGCCCCATCGCCGTCCGCCAGTGCCCCCGAGGCCGCGGGCGCGGGCGCCGCCGTACTTGGTGAAGCCACACAGGACGAGCAGTTCCAGCAGGCATCAGGATCGCCGGAAGTCCCCGGGAGCCCGTTGCCGAGTGTGGCGCCGGCCGTGTCGCCGCTGCCCAGCGCGTGCCCCGATGTCCCGATCGAGTCGCCCGCGGCATCGCCGGCCGCCTCGGCACTTCCGGCCCCCACCGCGTTGCCGGTATCGTCCGCGTTCCTGGCTCCCACAGCGTCCATGGCTCCCACAGCTTCCGTGGGCCCCGTGCCTTCATGCCCCCCGACCCCCGCCACGAGCGTGCGCCGGATGCCCTTCGTGCCCGTCATCCGCTACTGGGAGACCACGGAGTCCATCTCGACGGCCGACCTCAAGCAGGCGTTGCGCGGCAAGTCATCCGACTGGTCCCGGGTGATGATCAGCGCCGGTGACCGGGGTGCCATCGCGGCCGCGCTGGACATCACCATCGATGCCACCGTCCGTGACGGCTCCCCGGAGGCCATCATCGCGGCCGTCAAGCAGGGCAAGACACTTGGCTTGCTGCGAGCCTCGGATGTCGAGCCGTCGGTCCGGGCGCTGGCCATCGACGGCCGTGACCTGTTCGGCAATGACCGGGTGGCCAGGATCGGCCGCTGGCCGCTGGTCGCGGACGTCGAAGCGACGGACGAGGGCGCCTGGGACCAGGATGCGACGTGGACCATGGTGGCTGGCGGCGACAGCTTCACCGATCGGGGCGTGTACGAACGCGTCGTGAATCGCAAGAAGGGCGTCGACTACCCCTTCGACGGCGGCACCGCGCGCGTGACCGGGCATGTCATCTGCCGCGCCTGTCCGCGCGCCAACGGCAACTCCATCCCGACCTATACCCTGGCCGGTCCCAAGGGCATCTTCCGGGCCCTCGTCAAGGATGCGGACCTGGCCCTCGCGAACCATGAGCAGCCGACGCCCACCAACTGGACATTCCACCTCCAGGGGACGAGCTTCAGTGGCAAGCCGGAGCTGACGGAGATCTTCACGCGTGCCGGCATCGACTGGATGTCGCTCGCCAACAACCACATCCGCGACTACGGCTCGACGGGTGTCGCGAACACGCTCAAGACCCTCGACAAGTACGGCATCAAGCACACGGGTGCGGGCAAGAACAAGCGTCAGGCGGCCAAGCCCAGCTACCTCAAGGTCAAGGGCCAGACCGTAGGCATCGTCGCCTGTGTCGCCGTGGCACCCGCCTCCTGGGCGGGTGAGAACAGTGCCGGGGGCCTGCCGTGCAAGTCCAAGGAGACCGTTTCGGCGATCGAGGAGGCCCGTGAGAAGGCGGACATCCTCATCGTCTTTCCCCATTGGGGCGTGGAGTACACCCGAGCGCGCCTGGCCAGCCAGGAGCGACTCGCCCAGCGCTGGGCGGACATGGGCGTCGACCTCGTCCTGGGAGCGCATTCGCATGTCCCGGGCGGCATCGGGGACATCGACGGGACGCCAGTCTTCTACTCCCTGGGCAACTTCATCTTCGATCAGAACTGGTCCACCAACACCACCGAGAGCGTGTTGCTGGAGATGACGTGGGACGGCAAGAAACTGGTCCAGGCGCGACTGCACCCGTTCCTGACCGTTGATCAGGCTCAGCCGAACCTCCTGAACCCGCGCACCGACGATGGCAAGGCGCTCCTCAAGGCCATCAGGAACGCGTCCAAGGCAATCAGCGACTGGTAGCCCGGCCGGCGCGCCTAGCCCGGGCGGCGCACCACGCGCGCCCGCCGCTCGTCAGCCCTCGGACGGGAGGCCTGCGAACAGGTCCTCCTCCGGGATACGGATGGGCACCCGCGACTCGCTGAGCGTGAAGTCCTCGTTGGGCATGAACTGGCGCCAGTCGTCCGCGCTGAGCGCCATGAAGAAATGGTCCGCGGCGAGCTGGGTCACGTGCTCCCGGAGCGCCGCCTGCTTGGCCTCGATGACCTCGCTCACAGCAACTGACGTCGTCTTGGGACCGGTCGCCGCGGCCATCTTCGCGAACAGGGCCTCGCGTGCCATCTTCTGGTCCTCTGGCTCGTCCTCCGGCGGCGTCAGCCAGCTCTGGACGCCTCGCTCCTGCAGCAGCTGTGCCAGCTCCATCCGCCGGGACATGTCGAACACGGACTCGTAGCGCTTGAGCGGCTGCCACGGCTCCAGGCCGTTGGCGATCTGCTCCGGGTACCAGGCGGAATCGCCGGCCCGCTCGAACGCGAGCACCGCGACCTGCGCCGCCCGGATGTGGTCGGGGTGACCGTAACCACCGAAGGCGTTGTAGCCCACGATCACCTGGGGGCGCGTCTCCCGCACGATGCGCACCAGGCGGCCGGCAGCCTCATCCAGGTCTGCGGTCCAGAAGTTGCCCGGCAACTCGTTCTCGGGCGAGCCCATCATCCCTGAGTCGACGTACAGCAGCCGTCGTGAGTCGATCGGCCCCAGCCGTTCCAAGGCCCGGCGCAGCTCCTCGTCGCGGAGTTCGCGCAGACGGGCATGGTTCTCCGGCGTGTCCAGCTCGGGCATCACGATCTCGCCGTGTTCGCCGCCGGTACACGTGACGCAGATCACCCGATGCCCGGCGCGGCTGTAGCGCGCCATGACCCCGCCGGTGGCGATGGTCTCGTCGTCAGGATGGGCGTGGACGGTCATCAGGGAGTGAACGGACGGCATGCGAGGCATGGTAGCCCGGTCGTGTCGGGTACCGTGTCCGACCATGACCGCCGGATCCGGACCGCTCGAAGGCCTCGTCGTGTGCGACCTGTCCACGGTCCTGGCCGGACCGTACTGCTCGATGCTGCTGGGCGACCTGGGCGCGGACGTCATCAAGGTCGAGCCGCTCGAAGGCGATCCGACGCGGCGCTACGGGCCGCCATTCGTGCCGCCACTGGAACCGACCGCCGACCCGGATCCGTCGCGTCCGCCGGGTGAGTCCGGCTACTACCTGTCGGTCAACCGCAACAAGCGCGACATGCGCCTGGATATCGCTACGGTCGCGGGGCGCCAGGTCGTGGAGCGGCTGCTGGCGACCAGCGACGTGCTCATCGAGAACTTCCGACCGGGCTCGCTGGCACGGCTCGGCTTCGACGATGCCCGGCTGGAGTCGATCAATGCGCGCCTGGTCCGGCTATCCATCACGGGCTTCGGGCCGACCGGCCCGGACAGCCATCGACCGGGCTTCGACTTCATCATCCAGGCGGTCTCGGGGTTGATGTCCATCACCGGCATGCCCGACGCCGAAGGTGGCGGCCCGACCAAGGTGGGCGTGGCCATCGCGGACCTGACCACCGGCATGCTGGGTGCCGTGGCCATCCTGGCCGCACTCCGCTGGCGCGATGGGGACGGCAGCGGCAACGGATCGGGTCGTGGCCAGCGCATCGATTCGTCCCTGCTGGGGTCCGTCATCTCGTGGTCCATCAACCAGGGCACGAATCACCTCATCGGTGGCGACGTGCCCACGCGGCTGGGCAACCAGCACCCCAACATCACGCCCTACGAGACGTTCCATGCGCGGGACGGCGAGGTCGCGGTCGCCGTCGGGTCAGAGCGACAGTGGCGCAGGCTGTGCGCTGTCCTGGGACGTGACGACCTCGTCGCGGATCCGCGCTTCACGACCAACGCGGAGCGCGTGCGGCACCGCGCCGCTCTGCGGGCGATCCTGGTCGGTGAGTTCGACCGGCGCACGGCCGCCGAGTGGGTCGACCTCCTCGTGGCCGCGGACGTGCCCGTCGGTCAGGTCCGGGACATGGCCCAGGTCTTTCGTGACCCGCAGGTGCTGGAGCAGCGGATGGTCGTGGATATCGATCATCCGACGGTGGGGCCGATCCGGTTACCGGGTCTGCCGTGGCAGCTGCATGCGACGCCAGGATCGGTGCGTCGGGCGCCACCAACCTTGGGTCAGGACACGGACGAGTTGCTCGAGTGGCTCGGGTTCGGTGCGGAGGACATCGCCGCGATGCGCCAGGACGGCGTGGTCTGACGCTTGGTCAGTGGCTCTCGGAGGGAGCTGCCATTGGCGACGCTCCTGCCACGATCTGGCGCGGGCTCGCCGTCGGCTCCGGGGACTGGGGTGCCGGCGATGCGCTGACCTCACCCAGGCCGCGAGCGGTACGGGTGCGAACGAAGGCCTCCACGACCTCCGGATCGAACTGGGTGCCCGCGCACCGACGGAGCTCCGCGATCGCCTGGTCCAGTGACTTGGGATGCTTCTGGTACGGCCGGACCGCGGTCATCGCCTCAAAGGAGTCCGCGACCGTGAGGATTCGCGCCAAGAGTGGGATCTCCTCGCCGATGAGGCGGTCCGGGTAGCCCGAGCCGTTGTACCACTCGTGGTGAAACTTCACGAGCGGCACCACGAGGCGGAGCCGTTCTGCGTTGGCGAGGATCTCAGCGCCCTTGACCGGGTGCTTGTTCATCTCGATGCGCTCTTCCTTGTCCAGCCGACCGGGCTTGAGCAGGATCGCGTCCGGGATGCCGATCTTCCCGATGTCGTGGAACAGGCCGGCCCACTCCAGGATCTCCAGCTCGGACTCACTGACGCGCATCTCCGCGCCGATCTCCACTGCGATGCCAGCAACGTGCTCCGAGTGTCGCTTCGTGGACGGGTCCCGGGCATCAATCGCCGAGGCGAGGGCCCGCACCGTCTGCGTGAACATCCGGCGCAACTCGACCACCGACTGGTACGCCGACCTGGTCGTATACAGCGGCAACGCAAACAGCACCACCACGAGCCACTCGACACTTGCGTAGGCCAGAGCCATGAGCCACGCGAGCGGCACCAGACCGATAAATGTGAGGCCATAGGAGCGCACATCACCACCGGCCACGGCTGTCAAGCTTCGACCTTGACGCAACGCGACGGATGCGGCCGCAAGGAGTTCAGCTACGACGAAGAACATGCCTCCCGCGGCAAGGGCCGCAAGCAGCGTCTCCGGGGTCCACGACGCTAGGGTATCCCCACCGAGTGCCACGAAGACGACCCCAGCGAAGACAGAAGCGAGCAATGTGGAGCAGTGGTTATAGAGGGTTCCGTACCAAGGAATCTCACGCCGGAGTTCGCGCAACTCGGTCACACCGATGAACCCGACAATCGCGGCTGCTGTGGGCCCGCCCAGAATGGCACTGGCAAGAATCGGCGCGATAGACACGCTCACGACTGATCCGCGGGGCGTGACCACCGGAAACGCTGAGACAATGAGCGTCAAGATCGTCCAGAACGCCAAGCTAGCGATGTCCGTCTCGGCCCCAGCCGACATGACCGGCCAGCGGACCCAAGAAAGCAGAAAGGCAAAAAGGGCGACCAGCACAACGGTCGCCACTAGGAGGGGAAGTCGCCGCTCGGACGGCACGCGTACCACCGCGTTCCTCGACTGTGCCATTACGAAGAGAGTGTGGCGAGGTAGCCCCGCCACACCCATCCTACTTTCGTACCTTGGCTGCGTGCCTAGAGGACGCGGAGGCCCGCGCCTGAAGCAGCGGCCAAGGCGACGAGCGAGGCGCTGACACCCATTAGAAGAGTTAGGCGCCTACGCATCTAACTCACCAGCCCTTGATGGTTGCGTTTGGGTTCACGTGCCCTCCATAAGAGCCGCCTAGGCGGCTCGACCTGACGATAGTTAGTCGTCGGGTGGGTGCACTACTCGCTCCGACCTCCCCCCAAGTGCCCAGTTCAGGGAAGGCATCGACGCGTCCGATTCTTAGTTCTGGCGGCAACAGGTACCCATAGGTACTGGTCACCTAGCAGTACTATCGGCCGGCGCGAGGACGCAGCACATACGTAGTCCTGCGTATGCGGTGGCCGCATCGGGACTCTGCGAGCGCCTGGTGAGGAGATCAGATGGCCTAACTCATTAGGTCGTGGAGCGTGGGTGCGGCTAGTCCTAGCTCGCGCTGATGAGCGTGCGCGTAGTGTCGGAAGTGCTCTAACGCGGCCGCGCGGGACCCACCCAGCCATAGTGCTTTGACAAGTTGGGCCTCCAGTTCAAAGGCGGTCGGATCGTTCTGGAGGGCGCTCGCCAGGACGGTTGCAGCCTGCCCGTAAGCTCCGTCAACGATTTGGGCATCGGCGACGGCATGAACAAGCCTCAGATATTGGGCGTGCACGCGTCCGCGGTAGTCGATGGCCCACTCCTCGTACTCAAACTCCGGGGCGAACGTCCCTCGGTAACCCAACAGTGTCGGGACGCCAAGCGGCCGCGGGTCAGGTGCGCCTATGGCCAGCGCCGCCTGCTGCTGGAAGTGCACGCTCTCCACCACCACAAATGCCGGTTCAAGGTAGATCAGCTCTGACTCAAGGACTACGTAGTCGGCGGATGTCGCATCGTCGTACCACTCGTCGATGCAACGCCGGAGGTAGTACATCGTCTGATGGAGGCTGTTGAGCGCGTCCGATGGCGATGCGTCCGGCCAGAGTTCGTCGAGCAGCAGCTCCCTGCCTGCTGCCTGCCCGGTCTTGGATCCAAGAAGAAGCAGCAAGGCCGCAGCTTTTCGGCGGACCTGGGACAGGTGAACAGTCGAATCGCCGATCGCAAACTCAGTACGTCCAAGGTCACGGAGGAACAGAGCTGGTGTTACCCGCCGTGACAGTGCCGCCGCAAGTGTTCGTTGCTTACCGTGGCGTGTGTATGTCTGCTCCCAAGCCGAAAGACGAACAAGGTCCTCTCGTGTGCCGAAGGCAGCCAGTAGTCGGGCTGCGACATGAGCTTTGGGCGTAGGTCCTGTTGAGAGGCATCTCCGCAACGGCGGAAGCCATCGAGCTGGAAACGCTGCGATGGAGTCGATGAGGGGCTCGCTGTCAGCGGCCAAGAGGTCCAGATGGTCAGCGATGACATCTGCGATCTCCAATAGCGCCATTGGCCCAGAGTCTGCGACGTCGCGGAGAAGAAGCCCGAACTCTTCGCCATTCGAGGAGGCCGCTGCAAGCAGCAGCCTAAGGCGAGGCTCCCATCGCCAAGTCCCTTGACGACGGGCCAAGTCCAGCCCTGCTTCGGCAATGCCGATGGCATGCGGCAAGTGGCCAGCCGTGGCGACTAAGGCTTCGAGCATCATACGTCTGACGTGATCCCCGCTCAGCTCACTCCGTGGCGAATTGACGGCTGAGAGCACGGCGGCAGCCTGTGCTGTATCGCCACGCCCAACCGCGAGGAGAACTTTGGCGTGAACCAGCAACAGGTCAGCCCCAAGCTGGTGGAAGCTCTCCGCGTGAATTCGTTCGGCCTGCTGTATGCAAGACCAAGCGGTGCTCGCCCGACCTGTGACCGCTGCGAGCCAAGCGCACTCTGCAAGCGCGTCCGGCTGCGGCTTGGAAACGGACAAGGCGACATCTACTTGGTCAAGGGCCTCCTCGACCTCGCCCGACTCGGCCAGAGCCAAGGCAAGGGTCGAGTGCAGGGACGCTAGCTCGGGAGTTCTCACCGACAGGTAGCTGAATTGGTCGAGGGCATCGCGGCCGAGGGTGATTGCGTCCTCGTACGCCCCACGCGCCAGTTCAACGCACATCGCGTTGTTAAGCGAGATACCGGCGAAGTAGGCCAGCCCTTCTGACTTGTGTTGCGCCGCCAGGTTACGGAGAGCCCGGGCGACCGGCAGGAGTGGGGAGTCGACCGGGGAACTCACCAGTGCAATCCAGGTATCGACGATCATCCGGATGTTTGGCGGCGTGCTCTCCTCCTCGAAAACAGCCTGCAAGACCTCCAGTAATTCTGCGGACCGTGACTGCATATAGAGCGCGGCAGCCCGCGTCATGCCGACCAGCGAGCGCTCGAGCCCAGTCGCCCCAGACATGTCTGAATGGTCCAGGAGTGCGATGGCCGCATCTGGCTGTCCCTCAGCCACCAGGGCTCTCGCCTGTATTACCGCCGCAGCGGGTACAAGTGGGTGGTCACCAGTCCGGGTTACTAACTCGATAGCCTCGCCCCAGCTGGCTGTGCCGAGTGCCTGGACTGCCGCTTCCCGGAGGACCCGCATGCCGTCCTCAGGGCGGCCTGCCTCCAGGTAGTGGTGGATGGACGCCAGCCAGTCACCTGGCTCAGCCGCGATCGCGACGCGAAGGTGCATGGCCGAAAGCTGGTCGGGCGTAAGCGCTGATCTGAGGCGAACCCGCAGGAACTCGTGGACGAGCGGGTGGAACCGCCATCGCCCACTACCTGCCGCGGTGCGGCTGATGAGACCGGCATCCTCGGCTCGGTACAGGCAGACGGTGATCTGGCGGGTCAGCACTGGACGCGGATCGGCGGTGGCGGCAGCCAGCAGATGCGGGCTGATGCGCTGGAGGAGCGCTCCATGTGTGAGCACGCGCCGCATCACCGGCGTTTGGCGGCTCAGGACCTCTTCCGCGAGGAAGTCGTACAGCGGACCGGAGTGCGCGGAGAGGTCGCGGACGAATGCCCTGACCTCTTCCGGTCGTAGTGACAACAGGGAGGCGCAGACCAGCTGCAGACTGGCTCCCCAGCCCTCGAGGCGCTCGTCGATGACCGCGACCAGATCTTCGTCGATCGGTGTCCCATACGAGTGGGCGAAGAGGTCCGCCGTCTCGCGGCGGGTGAAGCGAAGGTCCTCGGTGGTGAGCTCTGCCACACGCGACTGAGCTGCCAGGCGAGCCAGCGGGATGCTCGGTCGGTCACGTCCCGCGATCACCAGCGCCAGACCTGCCGGCGCATGCTCCAGCAGGCGAAGCACGATGGCGCGGACATCGTCACTGTCCTGCACCGTGTGAAAGTCATCCAGGATGAGGGTCAAGGGCTCGATGGCCACCGACTCCAGCTCGGCAAGCAGCGTATCCAACGTCACGTCGCGGGTGGCGTTCAGCACGCCGACCTGTTGGAGGAGGCCAACTGTTCGGGTCCCGAATCCAGGCTTGAGCTCACGCACCGAAGCGACGACATAGCTCAGGAAGGTCACCCAGTCCCGGTCGCTGGGTTCCAGTCGGAACCAGATCGTCGGCCGGGTCGTGCGGCGCGCATGATCGGCGAGGAGGGTCGACTTGCCGTACCCGGCCTCGGCCATGATCACGCGCAGGCGGGCCGTCGCATGCCGTTCCAGCCAGTTCAGCAGTCGTGGTCGCTCGAGCGTTGCGGGACGGATGGCGGGCGAGCGCACCTTGCTGTGCACGACTGCCGCGGAGAAGGCATCCGGTTCGACAGCGGGCTCAGCAGCCTGGTCGGCACCGACCGGGGCGTCGTGCATGGGCACACCCTCACCCGTCACGGCTTCCGTCACGAGCCAGCCCGCCGCATGTGAGCCAGGGAGCGCCGCGCCCGCCGGGATATCGATTGGGATGACAAGCCGTCGAACCATGGGACCATCATCAGCTCCCGCTCTCACCGCTGACTTAGGCGGTGATCGTGGATATCCTGTTGCTCAGGGCCAGGCACGGATCCCAGCGTGCCGTCGGACGCCGCCTGCCGTGCAGGCCTCAGGCGCCCTCGTACTCGAAGTGGATCTTGACCTCGACACGGTACTCGACGATCTCACCGTCCACCACCCGTGCAGTCGACTTCACGACCTCGATCTCACGGATGTTGCGCACCGTCCGCGAAGCGGTAGCGACCGCCTGGCTTGCCGCATCGCTCCACGATCGCGGACTCGTGCCGACCATCTCCCGGATGATGATGACGCCCATGCGGCCTCCTCGACCCCTCTCGCGACCGCGTCTGATGACCGTCCGCCGTCAGCGAGTGTAGAGGGCGGGGAACCGGGACCGGCAGTTCACCGTCAGTCACATCATGCTTCCCGCCATGCCCAACACGACCCGTCGTCTCGGCGCCAGCCTTGTGCTCGCCGCCATCGTCGCTGGCAGCGTGCCTGCCGCGGCGCAATCCCCGGATGCCTCATCCGCGCTGATGTCACACCCGGCGGGCGCCACAGATGTGGTGCTGCGCATGGACACCGGCGGAGGTTTCGTGACGGCCAGCTACCGCTTGGCCCAGGCGCCCGAGTTCACGCTCTACGGCAACGGCACGGTCGTGTTCCGCCCGATGGCGGATCCGGAGGGCGATGGGCTGCCACCCTTCGTCCAGGCGACCATGAACCAAGCGGAGATGGACGCGCTCCTGCTCTATGCGCTCGACCCGGGTGGGCTGCGGGATGCCCGTGAGGCGTACGAGCACCGTCAGATCACTGACATGCCAACGACCGTCTTCAGCATCGACGCCGATGGGGTGGACAAGTCGGTCGCGGTGTATGCCCTGGGCATGACCCAGCCCGAAGGCGACGATGCAGCGGCGTACGAGAGCTTCCAGGCGCTCGGCGTGGTGCTCAGCGACTTCGGCCAGCAGGTCGCCGCAGGCGACGCGCCCGATCCGCAGCCGTACCAGCCGACCGAGTACCGCGCGTTCCTGTCGCCGGCACTCGATCCCAGCGTGACGGCGATGCCCTGGCCGTGGCCCGACCTGACCATCGACGACTTCCGGCCGTACGCCGCCGAAGAAGGCGTACTGATCGGTGGACTGACGCCCGAGCAGGCAGCCCAGGTCACGACGGTCCCATCCGGCGGAGTCCTGGCGATGCCCATCCAGACGCCAGATGGCACGACGGTGACCCTGACGCTCCGACCATTGTTGCCGGGTGAGTCTGTGGACCCGGCGGCGCCATCGGCGCCCTGACGCCCGTCAGCCGAAGCGCTCCTCTTCCGCATACGACACGAACCGGGTCTGCTTCTTGCGGAACCACAGCTTCGTGTCGCCGGTCGGACCGTTGCGGTGCTTGGCGAGCTTGAGGTTCACGACCTCGCCATCGGAATCCTGGTCCTCCGAGCTGCGTTCCTTCTCGCGCCACAGGAACATCACGAGGTCGCTGTCCTGCTCGATGGATCCCGACTCGCGCAGGTCTGACAGGCGAGGTTCCTTCGACTCTGCTCGCATCTCGACCTGACGCGACAGCTGACTCAGGGCGACCACGGGTACCTCGAGTTCACGGGCGAGGGCCTTGAGACCACGAGTGATCTCCGAGACCTCCTGGACTCGATTGGCGTCCTTGGACTGCACCGACGACTGCATCAGCTGGAGGTAGTCCACCAGCACCAGGTCGAGGCCGGCCTCAGCCTGGAGCCGGCGAGCCTTGGTGCGCAATTCCATGGTGCTGATGTTCGGGGTGTCGTCGATGAAGATCGACGCCTCTGCCAACGAGTTCATGGCAGGTGCCAGCCGGGTGAAGTCCATCTCCTCCAGGAATCCAGTCCTGAGCCGCTGGGAGTCGATGTTGGCGACAGAGCTCAGGAGCCGCAGCACCAGCTGTTCCTTGCTCATCTCGAGGCTGAAGACGCCGACGGTCTTGCCCTCGCGCAGGGCCGCGTGCTCGGCGATGTTCAGCGCGAAGCTGGTCTTGCCGATGCTCGGCCGCGCCGCGAGGATGATCAGGTCCGACTTCTGGAGTCCCGTCGTGAGCTGGTCCAGGTCGGCGAAGCCGGTGCGGATCCCGCTCACCTCGCCCCGGTGTTGGTGGAGATAGTCGAGGCGGTCATACGCCGAGTGCAGCAGGCTATTGAGTGGTGCGAACCCGCTCGCGACGCGCTTCTGGCTGACCGCGAACAGCGCCTGTTCCGCCCGATCGATGGAGCCGTCGAGGTCGGCAGAGTCGTCGTAGCCGATGCCCGCGATGCGTCCGGCAGCGCCGATGAGATTGCGGAGCACGGCCTTGCGCTCCACGATGCGCGCGTAGTAGACGGCGTTGACGGCGGTCGGCGTCAGATTGATGAGACTCGTCAGGTACGCGGACCCGCCGATGCGTTCCAGCTCGTCGTCACGCTCCAGAGCCTCGGAGACGGTGACCAGGTCGACCGGCTCGCGACGCTCGTACAGCGCGATGATCGCGGCATAGATCGCGCCATGGTCGGACCGATAAAAGTCGTCCGCGCGCAGCACCTCGGCGACCTCGATGACCGCGTCCCGGTCGATGAGCAGGGCGCCCAGAACCGATCGCTCGGCTTCGATGGACTGCGGCGGGAGACGGTCGATGGACACGCAAGCTCCGGGTCGGGACGATGGGTACCACTCATGCTGACGTGACGCGCCCGCGAGGAGCAGCCTTGTGGATCACCCCAGGGTGTGCTCGAAGGCCGACCGTCCACCGAGTCTGTGCACAACCATCACCGATACGTCGACGACGGTGGGATCAAGCCCATCGCATGTGGACCAGGTGTGGACGAGTGTCAGTCCACCCTTCGGATGACACCCACGAGCTTGCCCTGGATGCGCACGTCCGGATAGAACTG
>Ga0335397_10005262_pt1 | contig 16960 bp, 16 predicted proteins | sample MAT04_FD_205740 | JGI IMG/M metagenome (GOLD analysis project Ga0335397, IMG submission 205740) | Freshwater microbial communities from Lake Fryxell liftoff mats and glacier meltwater in Antarctica - MAT-04 (spades assembly) (version 2) ... | reverse complement strand
CTCCATCTCGAGCGTGCCGCCGACCGGCTCATGGCGCGCCTCGACGCAGGCGATCGCGATGTTCTGCTTGAGACCCGGGCTCCAGGTGCCGCTCGTGGCACGCCCCACCTGGCGGCCGCCGGCATACACCGGGATCTGCTGGCGCCACGCGGCCGACGACAGTGTTGGTGTCAGGTCCTGGGCCGCGTACAGGTGCTCCATGCCCACCCAGTCCAGGTCCAGGCCGACGAGGCGTCGAGCCGGCCCGCCAGCCTTCGCCTCCCGACGCAGGGCCTCCTGGCCCACGAACGGCGTCTGCTTGTCCAGGGCGACCAGGCGCCCGAGGCCGATCTCGCCCGGCGAGTAGCTCTGCTCCGGGATGAGCGCATGCATCGAGGAGGTGTAGTCGACCTCCAGCAGGATGAGCCCCGCCTCGACGCGCACCACATCCAGGGCCAGCATGCCGGCGGGTCGCAGGGCGTACGCGCGCCCGGACTCCATGAGCGCGTCCCATAGCTCGGTCGCCCGGGCCGCATCGACCCACAGCTCGTAGCCCAGGTCCCCGGTGTAGCCCGTGCGACTCACGTCGATGTCCAGGTCGCCGATACGGCTGGCCCGACGCCGGAAGTAGCGCAGGTCGCCGAACGACTCGCCGGTCACGGCCTCCAGCACGTCCTGGGACAGGGGACCCTGGAGTGCCAGCGACGCGACCTGCTCGGACGTCTCCTCGATGCTCACGTCGAGACCCCGCGCATTCAGGCGTAGCCAGCGGAGTTGGGCATCCGCAGCGGTCCAGCGGTAGCTGCCGTCATCCATGTGGCTGACGGTGCCGTCATCGATGACCTTGCCGTGCTCATCGCACCAGGGCGTGTAGTAGACCTGCCCCGGCGCGAGCTTGGTGGCGTCGCGCGTGATGACGCGGTCGACGAGCCGCTGGGCATCCGGACCGGAGACGCGGTACTTGAACAGGGGTGAGACGTCGATGATCGCCACCGCATTGCGGATGGCATTGACCTCGATCTCGTGGTGCGCGGCGTACGCGCTCGACGCGTGGAAGCCTGACCACTCACGCCACTGACGCTTGACGTTGAGGGCCTGCGCCCGGCTATCGAACGGCGATCCGACGGTCATGGCCCAAGGATAGGTCAGCAGCCCGCGAACAGCATGTCCCGGGAATAGGCCATGTCGAACAGGAGTCGGGGTAGATCGTCCTTGGGCGCGACATCGAAAGTCAGGTTCGCGCCATCCACGCGGCTGTCCACGACCCTGAACAGCACGTCGGGGTAGGGCCGCCGGACGCGCTGGCTGAGACCCGTCGTGGCCAGGTCCAACCTGCGCGTGAGGTCAGCCGACGCCGTCGCCGGATCGACGTAGCCAAAGCTGATGCGACCCATTGGCGACCAGTCCGGGCGGCCATACCCGATGCCCAGGGCCGCATATGGATGCAGCCCCGCCGTCGCTGGCGACGGCAGCGAGCTGGCGAGGGCGGTACCCGCACCGATTGCCCGGAATGCGTCGGTCACGCACGTGCCGACACCCAGCAGGAACAGCGCCGCCGAGGCGCCATCGAGTGCCGCCCCTGTCGCGTCGAGCCCCGCGACCACCGGAAACTGGCCGTGGTTGGCGGCGAGGTCCTGCACCTGCGCTGCATCGCCCGACAGCACGAGGGTCCGGCCATCATCGAGGAACGCGGTGTTCAGGATGGCGAACTCCGTGGCCCGGAGCCAGTCATCGGTGAGCGACAGCTCGTGCGTGCGGAGCACACCCCCCGGGATCTGGGCGGTCGTGAAGCCGCGCTCGTCGAACAGCGCCGCCACGGGCGCGAGGTCGAAGCCGTCCCGGAACCGGAGCACGAACATCGGGGGGCCACTGCCCTGGATGGTCGCCTCCCAGGCCAGGTCCAGGCCATCGAAGGCCCATGTGTCGAAGTGGTCCCGGAGGTGGGCGAATCCGAAGCCGGAAGCTGCCGCCTCATCCTGCGCGGTAGAGAGGCCGACCGCGAACTTGTCCTCGATGGGACTTGAGCCCGTCACATCCTGGGCGCCCTGGGATGCCTTGATGCGGCCCCAGTCGGTGAATCCGACAGTCTCGGCACTCGGCGGAACGAACGTGACCAGATCGCTCACGTTGCTGCGTGGCAGGCTGGCGTCGGGGGATTGCGCTAGCGCCCCGGGGCCACCTGCCATCAGCGCGGTGGCGACCAGGAGGAGTGCCGGGAAACGGCGACGAGGGAGGCTCATGGGCGCAGTATCGCAGGCCCCGCGATGGGACCGCGGGCGACGCGAACGCCTCATCGAATGTCGCGATCCAGTCGCAGCCAGCCTGTGAGGCGGTCGCGGCCAGGATCGCGTCGGGGATACGACGTGCTGGCGACTCCGTCGTCCAGCGCAGGCTGGCCACGACGTGTCCACGATCCGCGTCAACCAACTCCACGTTGGCTCTTGACAGGAATGAGATGAGGCCGAGTGCCAGTTCCGGGTTCTGACGGGCGGCGGTGGTCCGCGCATGGACGGTCTCCAGCAGCACGACACCCGACACGACGAGCGTCCGCCCGCTCTCGATCAGGGTCGCAGCGGCACATGCGCGTGGTGGGTCGTCCTCAGCGAGGTATCGATAGAGAACGCTTGTGTCCAGGAAGACCCGCTCACTCATCAGTGGGCTGCTCGCGGTGCCGCCGACTATCAGCTCTGAGTGCCCGACCGCGGTGCCCTGACCGCACGCCCGGGTACCATGCACCGACGCGCGCCCCGCTCGGGTCGCGGCGCGGTTGGCCGGGTCCCGCGCGTCCGAGTGCCATCGATCGAGAGAGGAGCCACCGTGCCCCAGCGCTACGACGCCGTGATCATCGGCGGAGGTCACAACGGGCTGGTCAGTGCGGCATACCTGGCGCGTGGCGGTCTCAAGACACTCGTCCTGGAGCGGCGCCACGTGCTGGGCGGCGCGGCGGTCACGGAAGAGGTCTTCCCGGGCTTCCGGTTCAGCGTCGCGAGCTATGTGGTCAGCCTGTTGCGGCCAGAGATCATCCGCGACCTCCAGCTGCCCAGGCATGGCCTGCGCATCCTGCCCCTCGATGGCACCTTCACGCCCCTCGATGACGACTACCTGTGGCGCACGGACGATCACGCCCAGACGATGCGCGAGATCCGCCGCTGGTCAGCCCAGGATGCGGAGGCGTACAGCGAGTACGGCCTGCTGATGGTCGAGATGGCGCGCTTCATCAAGCCGATCCTGGGCATCACGCCCGTGGATCCGCGCCGACCGGAGCCGCGGGACGCGATGCCCCTGGGCGGCCTGCTGCGCGACTTCAGCAAGCTGCCCCGCCGCCAGCAGACCGCCTTCGTGCAGCTCATGACCATGAGCGCCGCGGACTTCCTGGACCAGTGGTTCGAGACGGCGCCGCTCAAGGCGACCATGTCGGCATCGGGCATCATCGGCACCTACCAGGGGGTGCGATCGCCGGGTACCGCATACGTCCTGCTGCATCACTACATGGGCGAGATCGACGGCGCGTTCCGTGCCTGGGGCATCCCCCGCGGCGGCACGGGCGGCGTCAGCGAGGCGATCGCGTCGTCGGCACGCTCGTTCGGGGCGGAGATCCGGACCGAGGCGCCGGTCGATCACATCACCATCCGTGACGGCCGCGCGACTGGAGTGGTGCTGGAGTCGGGTGAGGAGATCAGCGCCGCTGCGGTCCTGGCCTCGACCGATGCCAAGGTGACCTTCCTGGACCTCATCGAGTCGGGCACCCTGGAGCCGGACTTCGAGGCGTCCATCCGCCAGTTCCGGTTCCGGGGCTCATCGGGCAAGGTCAACCTGGCGCTCGATGGACTGCCCGATTTCACGGTCATGCCCGGCCCCGGCGAGCACCTGCGCGGGGCGATCAGCTTCTCCCCCTCCCTGGACTACATGGAGCAGGCGTACGACGATGCCAAGGGCGGCCGGTTCAGCCAGCGGCCGTATGTGGATATGGTCATCCCGACCCTGGTCGACCCGCGCATGGCGCCGCCCGGCAAGCACATCGTCAGCTGCTTCGTGCAGTACGCGCCGTACAAGCTGGCGGAGGGGACCTGGGACGACCAGCGAGAGGCCTTTGGCGACGCGGTCGTGGACACGCTCGCCGAGCGGGCGCCGAACATCAGGAGCCTCATCCTCCATCGACAGGTGCTGACACCCCTCGATATCGAGCGCACGATGGGCCTCACGGAAGGCAACATCTTCCAGGGCGAGTTGTCCCTGGAGCAGCTGTTCGTCAACCGCCCGGCTCCCGGCTGGGCACGCTTCCGGACACCCATCAAGGACCTCTGGCTGTGCGGCTCGTCGGCGCACCCGGGCGGCGGCATCATGGGCGCCCCAGGGCGCATCGCCGCGCTCGAGCTGTTGCGCCAGAAGGGTGGGGAGGCGGCATGACGACGACTGCGACGTGGGATGCCATCGTCCTGGGTGGCGGCCACAACGCCCTGGTGTGTGCCACGTACCTCGCCAGGAGTGGCCTGCGCACGCTCGTGGTCGAGCAGCGACCGTCGGTCGGCGGGGCGTTGGCGACCGCGGAGATCGTGCCCGGCGCGCGGATCCCGGTGTACGCCCACACCGTGGGTCGGCTGCGGGGCTCCATCGCGCGTGAGCTGGGTCTCGCCGCGGATGGCCTGCGCCTGGTCCAGCCGGCAGCACGGGTCACCTCGCTGCGCACGGACGGTCCCGCCATCACCCTCTGGGGCGACACCACACGGACCGCGAGCGAGCTGGCGATCGTGTCGCGCGCCGACGGTGCTGCGTGGCCAGCCTTCGACGCGGAGGTCCGGACGTTGTCCGGCGTGCTGTCCCGGCTGATGACCATCACGCCGCCCGATCCATCCGGGGCGGCCCCCGGGGACGTGCTCTCGGCGCTGCGCCTGGGGATGCACCTGCGCGGCCTCGACGAGGCACATGGCCGGGCACTGCTGCGCGTCCTGCCGCAATCGGTGGCGGACTTCCTGGAGGACCGGTTCGAAACCGATGCGCTGCGCGCGATGCTGGCCGTCCGGGGCATCCGCTACTCCTCCATGGGTCCCCACTCGGCCGGCACGACCCAGGTGCTGCTCGCGGACTCCGCGGGCAACGATGGGGGTGCTGCAGGCGAGACTGTGTACGCCCGGGGCGGACCCGGGGCGCTGGCGTCGGCGCTGGCATCGGCCGCCAGACGGGCGGGTGCCGAGATCCGCACCGGTTCCCAGGTCGTGGCCGTGCGCTCGGCCGGTGGTCGCGCCACGGGCATCGCGCTCGCGTCGGGTGAGGAATTGACGGCGGGTGTCGTGGTCAGCGGGCTGGACCCGCGGCAGACGTTGCTGGACCTCGTGGACCCGGAGGTCCTGGGGCCCCGACTCGGCTGGCAGGCCGGCAACCTGCGCCAGTCCGGGGTCACGGCCAAGGTGAGCCTCGCCCTGTCGGAGCTGCCTCGCTTCAGCGGGCTGACCGGTGACGAGGCCGCGGTTCGGCTGCGTGGTCGGCTGCTGGTGGCGCCGTCCGTGCGCTACCTGGACGTGGCGCATGACGCCGCCAAGTACGGCCGCATGAGTGACGAGCCGTGGCTGGAGGCGACCATCCCCAGCCTCACGGACCCGTTGCTGGTCGATGGTGCCGCGGCGTCCGGTGTCCGGCACGTGATGAGCGTCCTGGTCCAGTCCGCCCCGCGCCAGCTGCGTGATGACAGCTGGGACACGGCACGTGACACGCTCCTGGCACGGACGATGGCCGTACTGGAGTCCGTGGCACCGGGCATCGGTGCGCTGGTCGTCGCCCGGCAGCTGCACACCCCGGCGGACATGGAGCGTGACCTGGGCATGACCGGCGGTCATCCGCTCCATGGCGAGCCCAGCCTGGACCAGTGGTTCGCCTGGCGCCCGATGCTGGGCTATGCGCGATATCGCATGCCGCTTGAGGGTCTGTACCTGTGCGGCTCCGGCGCCCACCCGGGTGGCGGCGTGACGGGCGTCCCCGGTCGGAACGCGGCGCGCGAGGTCATCGCGGACCGCAAACGCTCCTGATCGTGAGCCCGGTCCGGCATCTGGCCCTGCTGGCCCTCGCCATCATCGTGGCGGGTCTGGCGTTGTCCGGCTGCACGGTCACCGGCACGGTGTACGCCCAGCGCGAGGAACGCCAGACGGTCCCCGTGGGCCTCGCACCGGTGGTCGTCGTGGATACCTTCAACGGCCGCATCACGGTGACCGCGGGCGGCGAGCAGGACATCGATGTGCGGGTCACCAGCCGCGGCTCCGGCAGCGACCAGCAGGAGGCGGAACGTGACCTGCAGCAGGTCGTGGTGACCGTCACATCCGATGCGGACCGGGTCACCATCAGCGCCCGGCGTGCCGATCGGCCGGTGTCCCTGGGCGACAGCGGTGCGGACATCGAGATCTCCGTGCCTCCCCAGTCGAATCTGCAACTGCGCACTTCCAATGGCCGCATCGAGGCCGCCAATACCGCGGGCAGCATCCTGGCGCGTGCCTCGAACGGCGCCATCACCACCCGGGGCGGCCGGGACCTGGACCTGGATACGTCCAACGGCCCGGTGTCGGTCACGCTCGCCACGGGCGACCTGCGGGTGCGCACCAGCAATGGCACGCTGGATATCGTGGCCGCCAAGGAGACGCGGGTGAGCGCCGAGACGTCCAATGCCACGCTCACGTTCAGTGGCTCGCTGGCACCCGGTAACAACACCTTCACGACCAGCAATGCCAACCTGACCCTGACGCTGCCGGGCGACGCGGCGTTCACCATCGACGGCGCGACCTCCAACGGTCGCGTCCAGACCGACTTCACGGCGCTCGAGGTCTCGGATACCGCGATCAGGGGAACCGCCGGGATCTCGTCCGTGACGGTCATCCGCGCCAACACCAGCAACGGCGACCTGGCGGTGATGCAGCAGCGACCGTAGCCGCCGCCCTCCGGGTGTGACCCTCGCTACGCGGGCGTCTCGTCCGAGGGTGTGGTGGGCAGGGATGTGTCGGACGTGCCACCTCTGCGTACGAAGCGCGCAGCCGCGCCAGCAAGGCCAGCTCGGGCCGTCGTCGGCGCCACCGCTGCGGCCCCACTTCCGCTGACGCTCATGCTCGCCGCATCCCCCGGGCTGCCGGGCACCACGCTGGGAGCCGTGGGCACCCGCACCGTGCGGCCCTCGCGAGCCTCGACTCGTCTCGCCGCTCGACTCGCCACGTCCCGTGGCCCGCCGTCGGGGGAGCGCTCGAGGTAGAAGAAGAAGAACGCCGAGATGACCGCGGCGACCGGCACCGCAAAGATGGCGCCCGCGACCCCCTGGAGCTTGAGCCCGATGAGTACCGACACCAGCACTACCACGGGGTGGATGCCGACCGAGTTGGCCATCACGCGCGGCTGGATGATGTTCATGACCACGAACCAGCCAGCGACCATCACGACCAGGATGGGCAGCACCGCGCCGCCGGTGAGGCCGGCCACCACGACCGGTGGTGCCCACGACGCGAAGGGGCCAAAGAACGGGATCACCTGGAGGATCCCCACGATGACCGCCGTCACCTGCCAGTAGGGGATGTCCAGGAGGAAGCCACCGACCGCCGCCACCAGGCCCAGGGCGACGCCCTGGATGGCCTGACCACGGATGAAGCCGCCGAACGAAGACGAGACGCTCGTCTGGAGCAGCCGGACCTCGCCCGCGTATCGGGGTGGGGCCAGGCGCAGGAAGAAGGCCATGATCTGGTCCTTGTCGATGAGGATGAACACCGACAGGAAGATGACCATCAACAGGTTGCCGATCATGCCCAGGCTGGCCAGCGCGAGATCGGCAGCCGGCCCGACCAGGCCTCCTGACAGGGCCTGGAAGCCCACGATCGCCTGGTTGAAGGCCTCGGCGAGCTTGACGTCGCCAAGGCCGATGCCGTCCAAACGTGCCTGCCAATCCTTGAGTGTCTCGGGCAGGTTGGCCTGGATGGTCGGCAGCTCTGCCAACAGTTGCTGGAATGAGCTCGCGACAGCGACCGACACGGCCACGATGATGCCCGCGAGCGCCACGAACAACAGGCCGTAGATGCCCGCGACCACCGCGACTCGCGGCAACACGGGCATATGGCGTTCGATCCAGCTGGCCAGGGGCGACAGGATGAACGCGAACAGCCAGGCCATCACGAGGATGAGCAGGATGTCGCTGAAGAACACGACGATGTTGGAGAGCAGCCCGGTGAGCACGAGCGCCACGGTGATGGTGCTGAGCACCAGCAGCGCGTGGATCCAGCGCCCCTCGGACTGGATCAGCCGGCTGAGCATGCGCGCAGTCTAGCGCCCGCTCCCCACGTCCTTGCCATGACCCAGTGGTCCGCGACGTACGGGGACGAAGGGCGGTCACCGCCGGGTGATGGCCGGGCTCGAACCAGCGCCCCGTCCGCGGAAGTCGATCGACTGGCCAAGGACGTGATGGCCACGCGACGGGACCTCACTGGGGCGATGGTGGGCCACGACCCGGATGACATTGCCGCTCCCCTCAGGTTCTGCGAGACTCCCCCGACGGCGCCCCACCTTCTTGTCGCTCGATGCTGCACGCCGACGGGCCAGCACCATGACGCCGATGTGCGGAGACGAACGACTGATGCCCCCAACGACCAAGGAAGCCCAGCGCGCCGAGCTGCACAAGACAATCTGGCGTATCGCCAATGACCTGCGCGGGTCGGTCGACGGCTGGGACTTCAAGACCTACGTCCTGGGCATGCTCTTCTACCGCTTCATCTCCGAGAACCTCACGACCTACATCAACAAGGGCGAGCATGAGGCCGGGCGTGCCGAGTTCGACTACGCGAAGCTCCCCGACAGCGACGCTGAGTTCGGTCGGACGGAGACGGTGGCCGAGAAGGGCTTCTACATCCTCCCGTCCCAGCTGTTCGCAAACGTCCGCAGGCGCGCGGCGAAGGACGAGAACCTCAACGAGACCCTGGAGCGGACCTTCAACGACATCGAGGGCTCTGCCAAGGGCAGTGACAGCGAGGACGACCTCAAGGGCCTCTTCGACGACCTCGAGGTCAACAGTGCGAAGCTCGGCCCAACCGTCGCCAGGCGCAATGAGAAGCTGGTGAAGCTGCTCGACGCGATCGGCGACCTGCCGCTCGGCGGCTTCGAGGACAACAGCATCGACCTGTTCGGCGACGCCTACGAGTACCTCATGGGTATGTACGCCTCGCAGGCCGGCAAGTCCGGCGGCGAGTACTACACCCCGCAGGAGGTCAGTGAGCTGCTGGCGCGCATCACCGTCGTCGGCAAGACCCACGTGAACAAGGTCTATGACCCGGCGGTCGGCTCTGGATCGCTGTTGCTCAAGTTCGCCAAGGTGCTGGGCAGGGACAACGTCCGCCAGGGCTTCTTTGGTCAGGAGATCAACCTGACGACATACAACCTCGCTAGGATCAACATGTTCCTGCACGACGTGAACTACGAGAAGTTCGACCTCGCGCACGGCGACACCCTGACCGACCCCCATCACTGGGATGACGAGCCGTTCGAGGCGATCGTCTCCAATCCGCCCTATTCGATTCGGTGGGAAGGGGACGCCAACCCGCTGCTGATCAACGATCCGCGGTTCGCCCCGGCTGGGGTGCTCGCCCCAAAGTCGAAGGCCGACCTCGCCTTCACGATGCACATGCTCTCGTGGCTCGCGGTCAACGGGACCGCCGCCATCGTCGAGTTCCCCGGCGTCCTCTACCGCGGCGGCGCCGAGCAGAAGATCCGCAAGTACCTCATCGACAACAACTACGTCGACACGGTCATCCAGCTGCCGCCCGACCTCTTCTTCGGCACCACCATCGCGACGTGCATCATCGTGCTCAAGAAGTCCAAGAAGGACAACGCGGTGCTGTTCATCGACGCATCGGCCGAGTTCACCCGTGTCGGCAACAAGAACAAGCTGCTGCCCGGGCACCAGCAGCGGATCCTCGAGGTCTTCACCACCCGCGAGGATGTCCCTCACTTCGCCAGGTTGGTCCCGAACGGGGACATCGCGGACAACGGCTACATCATCTCCGTCTCGTCCTTCGTGGTCAAGGAGGACACGCGCGAAACCGTGGACATCACGGCCCTGAACGCGGACATCGCGCGCATCGTCGCCCGCCAGTCGGAACTGCGCACCGCCATCGACGCGATCGTGGCCGACCTGGAGGGCGGGGGCTCGTGAGCAGGCGCCGCCAGGACCCGCCCGGGAGCGAGATGGCCATCGTCCGGTCCTCGACCGCGGAGTACCTCACCTTCGTGGCGGCGACCGGGGACCAGCCCCAGTCGCTCGAGGTGCGCTACGAGGACGAGAACATCTGGCTGACCCAGAAGATGATGGCCACGCTCTACGGGGTCGACGTACGGACAGTCAGTGAGCACCTGCGCACCATCTTTGCCACCGATGAGTTGGATGAGCCTGCAGTCATCCGGAAATTCCGGATAACTGCCGCCGACGGCAAGACCTACGACACCCAGCACTACAGCCTCCCCGCCATCATCGCCGTCGGCTTCAAGGTGAGCAACGAACGGGCCGTGCAGTTCCGGAAGTGGGCGAACAAGATCGTGAAGGACTACACGATCAAGGGGTTCGTGATGGATGACGACCGCCTGAAGTCGGGCGGCTCGGTCCTCACAGACGACTACTTCGAGGAGCAGCTCCAGCGGGTCCGCGAGATTCGCCTGTCAGAGCGGCGGTTCTACCAGAAGATCACGGACCTGTACGCCACTTCGATCGACTACGACGCGACCGCGACCGCGACCAAGCGATTCTTTGCGACAGTGCAGAACAAACTGCACTGGGCGATCCACGGCCATACCGCCGCCGAGGTCATCGTCTCTCGCGCCGACGCCGAGCGGGACCACATGGGCCTGACTACCTGGCGGGCCGCGCCGGCCGGCAAGATCCAGCGCTACGACGTCACGGTCGCGAAGAACTATCTGACCGAGCATGAGATGGCGCAGCTCTCCCGCCTGGTCTCCGCATACCTGGACATCGGCGAGCTCGCCGCGCTGGGGAAGATCCCGATGACGATGGAGGACTGGGAGGAGCGCCTGAACCGCTTCCTGGCGGCCACTGACCGCGAGATTCTCCAGGACGCTGGGCGAGTGAGCGCGGAGATCGCGGAGGCGCACGCGCTGAGCGAATTCGAGAAGTACCGCATCATCCAGGACCGCCTCTTCGTCAGCGACTTCGACCGACTCGTCCAAGGTTCGAGCGGCAGCGAGCAGGAGCAGCCGTGAGCCGCATCGACGACCTGGTCGAGCAACTCGCTCCAAAGGGGGTCGAGGTCAAGCTGCTCGGCGATATCGCGGAGCTCGTCCGGGGCAACGGGATGCCAAAGACCGACTTCACCGACGCGGGGATCGGCGCGATCCACTACGGGCAGATCTACACGCACTATGGCGTTTGGACGACGAGCACGCTCTCATTTGTGACGCCGGCAACCGCGTCCAAGCTCGCCAAGGTGGAACCGGGCGACAACATCATCACGAACACCAGTGAGAACGTCGAGGATGTTGGCAAGGCAGTTGCGTGGCTGGGCGAATGCTGCATCGTGACCGGAGGTCATGCCACCGTCATCAAACACCGCCAAGTCCCAAAGTATCTCGCCTACTGGTTTCAGTCGGAGTCGTTCCGGACCCAGAAGGTCGCACTCGCGACGGGCACCAAGGTCATCGACGTCTCCGCGAAGCAGTTGGCCAAGGTCCGGATTCCGCTGCCGCCGTTGGAAGTCCAGCGCGAGGTCGTGCGAGTGTTGGACAACTTCACGGAGCTGGAATCGGAGCTGGAATCGGAGCTGGAATCGGAGCTGGAGGCCCGGCGCCGCCAGTATGCCTTCTATCGTGGCCGGCTCCTGACCTTCCCGGAAGCGGGGGGGGTCCAGAGGACTCCGATGGGTGAGCTTGGGATGATCTTCCGTGGGAAGCGGTTCACAAAGGCCGACTATGTGGTCGACGGTGGCATTGGGGCCATCCACTACGGCGACATCTACACAAAGTATGGGACGACTGCGACGCATGCAGTCTCTCGCGTCCGGAGCGAACTCGCCTCGGACCTCCGGTTCGCTCGGAAGGGCGATGTCGTGCTGACCGACGTCGGAGAAACGGTGTACGACGTCGGCAAGGCGGTGGCTTGGCTCGGCGATGAGGATGTAGTGATTCATGATTACTGCTACGTCGTTCGATCTAATCTCGACCCGTCGTACCTCTCGTACTACATGCAGACGGCAGCCTATGTGGACGCGAAGGATCAGTATGTCGCGCGCACCAAGGTCAATACACTGCTCCTGGCTGGATTGAAGCGCATCCTCGTTCCCGTTCCGCCACTTGACGAACAGCGACGCATCGTGTCGATCCTCGACAAGTTCGACGCGCTCGTGAACGACCTCAGCATCGGCCTGCCTGCCGAGCTGGCCGCCCGTCGCAAGCAGTACGAGTACTACCGGGACAAGCTGCTGACGTTCCACGAGGCTGCGTGAAAGCACCCGGTGGTTGCCACTCCGCGGCGCACGCCGGTGGGCTGTGCGGTACGATGTGTGGGGAGGTACACATGGCGACCAATCTTGCGATCGACCCCGAACTGCTTGACCGGGCGCTCAGGGTGGGCGGCGAACGGACGAAGAAGGCCACGGTGACGACCGCCCTCGCGGAGTACATCGCGCGCCGCGAACAGGCGAAGATCGTGAAGTCCTTCGGCACGCTCGACTGGGATCCGACATACGACCACAAGGCGGACCGGCGCTCGCGAGACGAAAAGCTCGACGCACATCGCTGATGGCGTTGCTCGTCGATACCAGCGTCTGGTCGCTGGCATACCGGCGCGACAGCCCACCTGGGATCGTCGAGGTGAGCACTCTCCGGGATGCCCTCGCGGGAGGTGACCGGGTCGTCACCACGGGTGTGATCCTGTTGGAGCTCCTTCGAGGCTTCGTGCCGGATCACGCCCAGCGGACGATCCGGGAGAACCTGGGGGAGCTCGATATCGTCGAGCCCCAGTGGGCCGACTACGAAGCGGCGGCCGGGCTCAGCAACGTGTGCCGGCGTGCCGGCGTCCAGTTCGGCTCGATCGATGCGCTCATTGCGCAGCTCGCCATCACCCACGACCTCGCACTGCTGACGACCGACCTGGACTTCGTCCATGCAGCCCGCCACATCCCGCTGCGGGTCTGGGGCGCATGAGCGACGCGTCGGCCGTCGGATACGACCTGATCGCGGCCAGCTCGGAGAGCACCGTCGTTGGCGAGTTCGTCCGTGAAGCCTCGTCGGCGGTCGTCTACCAGTCGGAGGCGGACCTGGAGCGGGAGTTCATCGAGCTCCTCAGGGGGCAAGCGTACGAATACCTGCCGCTCACCAGCGAAGCGCAGCTTGTGGCCAACCTGCGCGCCCAGTTGGAGGCGCTCAACGGCATCACCTTCTCGGATGGGGAGTGGAAGACCTTCCTTGCGAGCCGCATCGCGGGCAGCAACGACGGCATCGTCGAGAAGACGGTCCGCATCCAGGAGGACCCGGTCCAACTGCTGGCCCGCGACGACGGCACGACGAAGAACATCAAGCTCATCGACAAGCAGCACATCCACAACAATCGGCTCCAGGTCGTCAACCAGTACGAGACCGGGTCAGGTGAGGACGGCCTTCGAAGCAACCGCTACGACGTCACGGTGCTCGTGAGAAGGCATTCATCGCTCTACTGGGCCACATCCTGCGGCTCCAGAACATCCTGACCTCGTTCGACGAGTTCGCCGGCAACGAGATCCTCACGGACCGTCAGGGCCAGGACTACCGGAGTTGTCTACCTCGATCTCTACGCCGAGTTCCGCAAGGAGCAGGGCGCCGAGAAGGAATCGATCATCGACGACATCGTGTTCGAGATCGAGCTCATCAAGCAGGTCGAGATCAACGTCGACCACATCCTCATGCTCGTCCAGCGGTATCGCGCGAAGGGTGGCGACGGTGACGACAGGGAGATCCGCGCCGAGATCACCCGCGCCGTCGACGCGAGCCCGAGCCTGCGCAACAAGAAGGACCTCATCGAAGCCTTCGTGGACTCCGTGTCCGCGACCGGCGAGTTGGACGATGAGTGGCGGCGCTTCGTGGCATCCCGACGCGCGGCCGAGTTGGACGAGATCATCGAGTCCGAGAGGTTGCGACCAGACGAGACCCGCGCCTTCATCGACACCGCCTTCGACGACGGCGCCATCAGCACCAGTGGGACCGCGATCACCCGCGTGCTGCCGCCAGCTTCGCGCTTCGCGCCCGACGGCGGACACGGCGAGAAGAAGCAGCGAGTGCTCCAGAGGCTCGGCACGTACTTCGATCGCTTCTTCGGGCTCGGGGGGACGCTGGATCGGGATCGAGGGCGCGAGGAGTGAGCCGCTGGTCGATCAGGACCGGCGCAGGTTCGACGACCTTACGTGGCGCGCACGACGGCGTCGTGGTACTGGCGAGCGAGCGCGATAGCGGTCCTCAGCTCGTCGATCTCCATCACGGCGAACGTGCCGTCGTGAACGGACTCGTTGCGCTCATAGATGACCTCGACCAGGAGGTCCGTCGACGGGTGAGCGATACCGCCGCGATCAAGCATTCGAACGACGTCGCGGAGGTGGTTCGGTCATGAGTCGTCGCCGGTGGGTCGTCCCCGATACCGCAGGAACGCCTTGGTGGCCAGGTTGATCGCATCACCCACTGACGTGTAGGCGTTGTCGACCTCCTCTGGCATCACGTCGTCGCGGGAGGCGGTCTTCTCGGCCCCGCGGAGCTTGGCATCAGCTCCGGCGAGTGCTTGGTCGACCGCTGGATCACGCCGCATCGATTCGCTCCCCGGCCACCCAGAGCGCGCCTTCACCACCGGAGGCAATCTCGGCGATGGCTCGATCCCCGGAGTCGATGCGCTGCTGGAGCTCGTCCGAGCTGATCACCAGGGGATCGACCGAGCGGCCGATCATCTCCTCGATCAGTCGGAACGCGGCGAGGATGTCATTCCGGTCGACCGTCCCGATGACGAGCACGTCGAGGTCGCTGGCTGCCGTCTCCTGACCCCGTGCCATCGAGCCGTGGACGATGATCGAGCGGATGCGCCCGAGCCGGACGCCAGCGTCGCGAAGGCTCTCCGACCAAGGCAGATCGATGAGCGCCGCGGCGTGTGCCACTTGCTGGACCGGAACATCGCGGTCGGGGGTGAACGCATCCCGTCCTGCCACTCGTTGCCGTTTGACCACCCCGCGCTTCTCGAGTGTCAGGAGTGCGCTCCGCGTCGCCTCCACGGATCGCTCACCAGCGAGGCGCGCGATCTGCGCTGGCGTCAGGGGAGTGTCGGGCCGCAGCATCACGACACTGTTCGCTCGGGCCACGCTGTCGGCGAAGATACTGCTCACGCGTCACCTCCGCATTGAGTCTGCAACAAAGTTGCACTAACGTCAACTTTGTTTACCACCGCAGGCGGAGGGCGGAGGGCGGAGGGCGGAGGGCGGAGGGCTCACGCGCGGTCCGCTCTGAGCAGCGCGGCCCAAAGACCTACCGGCGCGGTCCGAGCCCCATGACGTCGTGACAGATACGCATCGTCTCCGCGGCCAGGGGTGCCAGTCGATCGGCACCGGCACGGAGCACCTCTTCCACGTAGCCAGGGCGCGCCTCCAGCTCGCGGCGGCGCTCCCGAGCCTCCTCGAACGAGGCGAGCATCCGGTCCGCCAGTAGCCGCTTGGTGTCCACGCACCCAGTGGCCGCCGTGCGCTCGCCCTCCCAGATCTGCTCGTAGTCGTGTGGGCTGAACTGGCGATGGAGCTGACACACGTTGCATACCTCGGGCCGACCTGGATCGGTCCGCCGAAGTCGCTCCGTGTCGGTGACCATGCCCATGACCTGCTTCCGGATGACGGCCTCGTCCGCGAAGATGTCGATGGTGTTGCCCATGGACTTGGACATCTTGCCGTTGCCGTCCGTCCCCCGGACGATGGGTGAGTCGGTGAACACCGCCTCCGCCTCGACGAAGATGTCGCCATAGACCGCGTTGAACGCCCGGATGATCTCGCGCGCCAGCTCCAGGTGCGCTGCCTGGTCCTTGCCCACGGGCACGAATCGGGCGTTGTAGATGGCGATGTCCGCCGCCTGCAGCACGGGATAGGTCAGCAGCGCGTGATTCACGTCTCCCGGCTGGGAGCGCTTCTTGTCCTTGAAGGACGGTGTCCGTTCGACCCACGAGACGGGCGTGACCGAGGCCAGGAGCCACATCAGCTCCAGGTGCTCGGGCCGGTCCGACTGGCGGAACAGCACCGACTCCTCCGGGTCCAGGCCCAGCGCCAGCAGGCCCAAAGCCATCTCGTGGGTGTTGCGCCGGATCGCGTCGCCGTCATGTGTTGACGTCAGGGCGTGGTAGTCCACGATGCAGTAGATGGCATCGTGGGTGTCCTGCATCGCGATGTAGTTGCGGAATGCGCCCAGCCAGTTGCCCACGTGCGGCAGGCCCGACGGCTGGACGCCGCTGAACACACGGGCGCGCGGCGACGGATCGCGCAGCAGGGGAGTGACGGTCGTCGGCAGGGTCATGCTGGGTTCCACGGCGGCCGAGTCTAGCGTGAACCGGCGGCCGACCGCCGAGCCTTGGTACGATCGTTCGTGATGCATCCCCCTATCACCCCCCGTTCGCCGTTGCGCGTCGCCCTGCTGGGCCTTGGCAGCGTCGCCCGCCCGGTCGCCTCGAAGATGGTCGACCCGGCGTGGCGCGCCGACGTCGAGGCGCGCGGCCAGTGCGCCCCCGAGCTGCGCGCGGTGGGCGTGCGGGACCCCGCCAGACAGCGCGGCCTGACCCTGCCCGATGCCGTGCGCGTCACGGACGACCTCCGGGCGCTGGTGCACGACCCGGAGATCGATGTGGTCGTGGAGCTCATCGGTGGCACCACGGACGCGGCTGACGTCGTGCTGGCGGCCATCGCGGCCGGCAAGCATGTCGTGACGGGCAACAAGGCACTGCTCGCGACCCAGGGCCCGGCCATCGAGGCGGCGGCGCGCG
>Ga0335397_10005255_pt1 | contig 16973 bp, 14 predicted proteins | sample MAT04_FD_205740 | JGI IMG/M metagenome (GOLD analysis project Ga0335397, IMG submission 205740) | Freshwater microbial communities from Lake Fryxell liftoff mats and glacier meltwater in Antarctica - MAT-04 (spades assembly) (version 2) ... | reverse complement strand
TTACGGGCCGGATGCGGTGCGGTTTTATACGAAACGCAAGACGATTACGCAGAGGTGGCCGTCAGCGGGCGTGCGGGAGGGGGCGGTGTTCAGTTTTCCGTCGAATCGGTGAGCGAGGCACCAGCGGCTGCGGCTGTCTGATCCGCTCGGCGCAAAATCAGCCAACGGGTCAGCGACGATGGGCATTATGGAAAGATTTACCCACCTGAACAGATTTGTGTCTAGTTCTTCGCGCAACGATTCAACCGCCCTTCTGCCATCGACACACTAGACGCGGGCGCTTCGCCGTGCAAACACCGTGTTTCTCATAGCCCATTCAAATTATCATTTCTCCTCAAGTTGGCAACCTTATTTGAAACTCCTCGACAGATCAAGACTCGAGCTAACGGCATCAAAATGCGTATCGGAATTCCCCAGGAAATCAAGAACCACGAATACCGCGTCGGACTGACGCCTGCCAGCGTCCGCGAACTGACGGTACGCGGCCACGAGGTGCTGGTACAGACCGCCGCTGGCGCGGCGATCGGTCTGACCGATGCGGCCTACATGGCTGCGGGTGCTCGACTGGCGCCGAACGCGTCGACCGTGTTCGGCGAAGTCGACATGATCATCAAGGTCAAAGAGCCTCAACCCCAAGAATGCGCAATGTTGCGCCCCGGCCAGATCCTGTACACCTATCTGCACTTGGCACCGGACGCTGAACAAACCAGGGCCCTGATCCAGGCAGGCGCCATCTGCATCGCCTACGAAACTATCACCGGCCCCGGCGGCGGTCTGCCGCTGCTGGCTCCCATGAGCGAAGTGGCCGGTCGCATGGCCGTCCAGGCCGGGGCAGCCCATCTGGAGAAATCAAAAGGCGGCATGGGCGTTCTGCTCGGCGGCGTCCCCGGCGTACCCGCGGCCCATGTGGTCATCATCGGCGCCGGCGTCGTCGGCACCCATGCCTTGCAGGTCGCCATCGGCATGGGCGCCCGCGTGACGATATTGGACAAGAATCTCGATCGATTGCGCCAACTCGACCTGGTGTTCGGCAACCGCATCAATACCTTGTATTCCAGCACGCAGAACCTGGAGGAGGCGGTGCTGGACGCCGAACTCGTCATCGGCGGTGTGCTGATTCCCGGTGCAGCGGCTCCCAAGCTGATCACGCGCAAGATGATTGGCGCGATGAAAAAGGGTGCGGTCGTCGTCGATGTGGCGATCGACCAGGGTGGTTGTTTTGAGACATCACACCCCACGACCCATGCCGACCCGACGTTTGTTGTTGACGGCGTCGTGCATTACTGCGTGGCCAACATGCCGGGCGCCGTAGCGCGCACGTCGACGTTTGCACTGAACAATGCCACGATCGCCCACGCCGTCGCCTTGGCTGACAAAGGCTGGAAGAAGGCCCTCAGGGATGATCCGCACCTGATGCACGGATTGAACGTGGCCGAAGGCGAGGTGACTTACGAGGCTGTGGCTACCGCGCTGGGGTACGGCTACACGCCGGCCGAAAGCTTGCTGGGTTGATGGTTTGCTGAGCCTGATGCGCCACATCAGGCCGCTGTGACGGACCGTCAGACGGAAACCACCTTTTGATCTATCGAAGCAGGACGTTGAGCCCTGGTTGCAGGTCAGCCGCATCGATATAACCGATGGCGCCTGGCGTGGACGTGACGAAGCGAATCACGTCGCTACTCTTCCCCATCTCTCGCGGTGACGCGCCCTTGCCGATATAGCGACGGACGGTCCAGTACGCGGTGTATTTGTCTTCGTCCTGGTTCAGGAACATCTGCAAGAAACGGGTTCGCACCTCACTTCCCGCATTAGCATTGATGGCCGTGACTGCGACCCCGTCCACCTCGATCACCCGGCCGGTGTAGATGCGCGCAAGCGTCGGCGCATCAAGGCGCTTGATATTGGTGTGCCCGATGACCACGACCCCATCAATGGCACGCGTGTCTGCAGCCGTCGAGGCCAAGGCCAACAACAGCAGAGCGGAACGTATGCGTGCATGGATCATGGCCGGACCCGTCAGAACACGACGCTATATGAGAGCGAGATCACGTTGATCCCCTGGTTCCGGATGTTGCTGCCAGGCGGTGCGTCCACCAGACTGGAAACCTGTCCGATACGGACGTGCATCAACTCGGCTTTGAGTTTGCTGGTGGGGGATAAGGCGTAGGAGGTGCCGATGGCTAGGGAGCGTTGGTCGAAGGCAAGGACCTGATCTGCACCAATTCGCTGCGCCGCATTGATCAGCGCTGCATTCGGGACAAAAGGTGGAACAACCGTGCTGGCGACGGAAGCATGAAGGTCTAGTGGTGCAGACTGCGACTTCAAGAAAGCAATGGTCACATATTGCGTCCACTTGTCAATCCGCTTCAGTATTGAGGCATACCCGCGCGTCGATTGCGTTGACAACGCAGTTTCCGGAACGTTAGTCCTGGCGAACTCACTAATAATTCGGTAATCGGATCCAATATTGACATTAGCGCCTAGGGTCAATGTCGTGAAATCGAACTTTCGAATCGTTGGTATGCCGGGACCCGGCAGCGACGGATCTACTTGGTAGAAGCCGACTCCCGGAGCAATGGAGACAAAAGGAAACGTCGTTGGAATCGACGAGTTGCCGCCACGTTCGCCGATGGCAACTCTGCTGACACTCATCCGAAAGGTGCTGTCGCTTTGCCTGTACGAGAGCGCAATCCCACCCCCATCAGCCTCTAGCCGTCTAAACATTGACCCCGCATTTTGAACGCCTGCTATGCCGTCACGTAACCAAATACGCACATCGGATTTAGAGCGCCCCCAAAAACCGTCGAGTACAACCTCATCGTCTGCCCGACTCCACGTCCGACTAAACGAGACACCATCCATCTCGTTGTTGGGAGAAATCGAATACATCTCCGTTGGCAGCCTGGCGAAATCGTAGGTGGCCCCAACATCGAAATTCTGAGAATACAGGTAAAGAGGAATGCGTTGTCTGCCAACCCGGAAAAGCCAGTCGTTCTCCGGTCGGTAGGAGAGAAAGGCCCACGCCAAGGTCGCTCGATACTTTGCATCGTTGTCCGAAGCAGGAGACAACCTCAATTGCGCTGTAGCCCCAATCTGCCCATCAAATACCGCATCGATTTGCACGCCAGCAATTGAATCCCGCCTGAAAGTGCCCGCATCATCAACAAATCGCTGATAAGCGTATGGCTTGTCAGTCTGGGCGAAACCTAGCGTTCCATAGCCTGATATCGAGTAATCTGCTGCCTCTACCTCCAAGGAGACGACACAAGCGCTTATCGACAACGACAACGAGAACAACCAACTAAGTGACCGCAAGCGGACGCAAGTCCCAGTCTTGAAGCTTGCGGCTTTCATAGTTGTAAATATTCGTCTACAGCATAGAAATGAGGGTGGCCCTAAGTCAATCATTGAGGCGAGGAAATGTGTGGTTTCAGTCACTATTCACGAACTGGGCTTCTACAAGCAGACCCTTTGATCAATTGAAGTTCAAATCCGAATTGCCACTTGCTACTGATCATAGCGGCCTCCAAACCGCGATGTAACACCTTGTATTAGGCGTGGACCCAATGTTGGCAGAAACCAACGATACAGACATCTCATGTCACCCGCCGTCCGCCATTCTCCAACTCCCTCCCCGCCAAATCAAAATCAAACACCTCCATAGCCGCCGATACCCTCTCAACGACATGCTTCGGCAACTGACTTCCAATCTCCGGTTTGCGGGTTTCCCACATAGTGCAGGCGTCGGTGTCTCCGCTTGCAAGCAAGGCCTTGAACCGGGGCAGCCAGTCGTTAAGCGGAATGGGCGCGGCGTCGGGGCTCGCTTCAGGGGCGGGCCGTGATTGCGAGTCGTGCTGCGGCAACCCGTCCGTATCGACAAACACCATACGAATGGCACCCAGCAAAGCATCTAGCGTATCGCCAGTGTCGGTCAATTGCTGGCGTACCTCTGCCGGGTCGATGCCATCGCGTATCGACGATTCCAACGTCGTCGTGAGGCTGCGCACCTCGTGTGCACCCAGTGTCGCTGCCAGGCCTTTGAGCGTATGCGCCTGTCGTAGCGCTTCATCCGATTGGCCTGATTGCAGCAGGCGCTGCATGTTGTCAGCAAAGCCGACAAAGTCGCGTGCAAAGCTGGCCAGCAATTTCGCATACAGCGCCTTGTTGCCACTGGTGTGGCGTAGACCCGCGGCAATGTCAAGGCCCATGATCAGTGGCAGCTCCGGCGAACCTTGCCCGGTGTCGGTCGTGGGTCGCAGATTCGCCGCCGTCACCGGCCCCGGCCGCTCGTTCGCCGACACCGTCAGAAAACCAGCCAAGGTCGCGTACAAAACCTCCGGATCGATCGGCTTGCTGATGTGCCCGTTCATGCCCAGCACCATGCAGCGCTGGCGTTCGTCGGCCATCGCGTGGGCCGTCATGGCAATGATGGGAAGGTTCACATGGCGCGCGTCGCGGCGCAACAGGCGCGTGGCTTCATAGCCGTCCATCACCGGCATCTGCAGGTCCATCAGCACCACGTTGTAATGACCCGGTTCATGCCGGTTGATCTGGTCGACGCCTTCCTGCCCGTTGCCGGCCACATCCACTTGCGCCTCTTGCGCCTGCATCAACTCGACCGCCAGTTGCTGGTTGATGGGGTTGTCTTCCACCAACATCACGTGCAGCCCGCGCAAGCTCGCCACCTGCCCCACCGGTAACGAACTCGCCACGCGGTGGGTGTTGTCGCCGCCTGCCAGCCACTTGATCAGATCGCGCAGGGACTCCGGCAACACCGGCTTGGGCAGGAAATGCTGCACCCCCAAGGCACTGGCCGTGTCGTGCAGCAGGTCGGAGTCGTAGGCAGACACCACCACCGGCAGCGGCCCCTTGCGGTCATGGCGCGCCTTGAGTGCGGTCAGGACCCCGGCTCCGTCCAGTCGCGGCATGACCCAATCGATCAGCAGCAGATCGTAAGGGCGTTGCGCCTGCTCGGCCTGCTCCACCATCACCAACGCAGTGTCGCCATCATCCGCACGGTCGATGCCCCCGGGCAATACCGTGCCGACTCCCAACGCTCCCAGCAGATCCTCCAGCGCCAGGCAGGCGTCCGGCTGGTCGTCCACCACCAGTACCCGCATCGCATCTGCACTGGGCAGTGGAATGGCAGGTGGTGCAGGCGGGTTGGTCAACAGGAAATGGGCGGTGAAGTGAAAACTCGACCCCTGCTCCGGAACACTGTCGACCCAGACTTTTCCCCCCATCAACTCCACGATGCGCTTGGAGATCGTCAGTCCGAGCCCGGTGCCGCCGTAGCGGCGCGTGGTCGACCCATCGGCCTGCGTAAACTCCTGGAACAGCCGCGCCATCTGCTCCGGCGTCATGCCGATGCCGGTGTCGCGCACGGTGAACTGCAACGTGACACCCTGTGTGTTGGCGTCGTTCACCTGAATCATCAGCTTCACATACCCGTGGTGCGTGAACTTCACGGCGTTGGACAGCAGGTTGGTCAACACCTGCCCCAACCGCATCGCGTCTCCCATGAGCGCGCCGCTTTCCCCGAGAAGGCGTGATTCGGTCACGTCGAAAAGCAGTTCGATGTCTTTCTCATGCGCACGCTGACGCAGCAACGACAACGACTGTCCCGCCACGTCCTCAACGCGAAAACGCCCTTCCTCCAGCTCCAGCTTGCCGGACTCGACCTTGGAAAAATCCAGAATGTCGTTGATGATGCCCAGCAGCGAGCGCGCCGCATCGTGGATCTTGCTGACATAGTCATGCTGGCGCGGGTTGAGCTCGGTACGCAAGGCCAGATAGGCCATGCCCAGAATGGCATTCATCGGCGTGCGAATTTCGTGGCTCATATTGGCCAGGAACATCGACTTCGCGTGTGTCGCATCTTCCGCCTGCCGTCGCGCCACTTCCAGCTCCTGCTGCACAACACCCCGTTGCCCGATGTCGTCCTCGATCGACTGCGCCATGGCGTCGACTGTTCGCCCCAGCGCGGTCAGCTCCTCGAAACCCTGCAGCTTGCCAGCGCGGGTGGCGTAATCCCCCACGGCCAGTCGGTCGGCATTGACACCGAGCCGGTGGATCGGCATCAGCACTTGACGGCGAATCTTGCGCAATGCCAGCACGGCCATGATGATGGTCGCCCCCATGCTGACAAGCGACAGCAGGATCCAGCGCTCCAACGCCAGTCCCGATGCGATCACATCGGCCCGCGTGCGCTGATCGGTCATGCGCACCAAGGCGCCCACCGCATGCGACAGGTCCGCCTTGAGTGCGTTGTAGCCGTCGCTGTGGACCAGAGCGGAGGCATAGTCCAGCCGCGCCGGCCCGTCAGAGACGAACTCCTGCTTCTCCGGGTTGTACAGGCCCTGGGTGGCCGCGAACGCTTTTTGCTCTACCTCATTCATCGCGGCGGTCGCAGCAAAAACACCTTCCAGCGCCTGCAACTCGGTATCGCTGAAGCCCTGCGACTTCATCAGATCCGCCACTGAGCGGCGCGTGCCATCGGCCGGCAACGCGTGTCGGATACGCCCTGCGATCACGTCGTCCCAATAAGACGTCGAATCTACCTGCACTGGCGGCGCCTTCTCGCCCTGGCGCACCGCCAGAATGTCGTAGTAATAGAGCAGATAACGCGACTCACCGGTTGTCGTGTAGGCGCGCACCAGGCGAGCCAGCTGCTCTGTCTCCTGCTGCAGTTCATTGGCCAGTGCCAACGCCGACTGGCGATGCTCCTGCGCCGATACCACGGTGTCGTACGACTGCTTGATCAGCACCAGGAACATCGCGTTGGCACCCAACACGAACAGCACCACGCCGAAGAACCAGATCGAGGCCCTGCGCAATCGCATGTTGTGTGTTCCCGGCTCAGGTCACGGTCGGGATGGTCACATCCATTGGCCCCAGCACCGCAAACGCGGGCACCGGCCGGTGGAATCCCTTGAGCGTCATGTCGCCAATCCATTCGGTGTGCACCTTGTCGGCCACAAAACCCTGGACCCGCTGCGAGATCAGGATCTGTCCGCCCGTCGCCTCGCCACACAGACGCGCCGCCATATTGGTAACGTTGCCGATCACGCCATAGTCGCGTCGTCCTTCGTATCCAATCGCGCCAATGGTGGCAAAACCTTGCGCCACGCCGATGCCCATGGACAGCGGGTAGCCGCGCTTTTTCCAGTCGCGCGCGAGTAGCGCAAAACGCCGCTGCATGCCGATCGCCATTTCCACCGCGACGGCTGCCGGGTTCTCGATCTCGACCGGATCGTTGAAGTAGATCATCATGCCGTCCCCGGCAAAGTGCTCCAGCGTGCCGCTGTACGCCATCACCAACTCACCCATGGCACTGTGATACTGGTTCAGCGCCAGCATCACGTCTTCCGGGTCCGATGTCTCGGTGAAGGCGGTGAAGCCGCGCAGGTCCACGAACACCGCGGCCACCTCGCGCCGGTGGCTGCGCAGCGGGTCGTCTGATGCACCCGACAACAACATCTCCACCACCGATGGCGAGAAGAAGCGTTTGAGCCGCCCCATGCGCTCGAGCTCCTGCACTCCTTGCGCAACCCTGCGCTCGAGCGTCTGATTGAGCTCGACAAGTTCGCGCGCCTGGCGCGATACCGCCAGATGCGTACGAATGCGGGCCTTGACGATGGCCGGGCTGATCGGCTTGGTCACATAGTCGACGCCGCCCAAGTCCAGACCGCGCGTCTCATCTTCGACCTCCCCCATGGCACTCACAAAGATGATCGGTATGTCCTGTGTTTGCGGCCGTTCCTTGATGCGGCGGCAGACGTCGTACCCGTTGAGCCCGGGCATCATGATGTCAAGCAGGATCAGGTCGGGTGGGTCGCCGCCAAACACCAGTTCAAGGGCTTTCTCGCCGTTGATCGCGATGCGGGTTCGATAATCCGGCTTGAGGATTTCAACCATCAGCGACAGGTTCGCGGGGGTGTCGTCAACGACAAGAATCGTCGCTATCTCGTTCGAAGGTGGCACGCAACTCCCCTTAAACGCACACACTGATCAATCACCGACGCGCCCGACGCGCATCCGCCAGATGGCAGTGCTTGCTAACCATTAGCCCGGCTAAGCGATTTCATTATGACGAATCCGGCGCCTGTCGCCGGCCCTCGGCCGACTGATTTCGCGTGCCACGCATGTTCGTGGTGGGTTCGCCACGGTGTCGAACGCGGCAACGACACGGCCAATCCTGTCGCGGTTCCGTCATGGTCCCTGCACTGGTTCAGGCCGAACGGGTGCGGCTTGAACACGCGCAGGGCAGCAGGCGGGCGCCCGCGCGAACGCTCGGCTACCATCGCGCCATGCCCCAATTCGCCGCCAACCTGTCCTGGTTGTATACCGACCTGCCGTTTATGGCACGCTTCGAAGCCGCCGCGCGCGATGGGTTCTCGGGAGTCGAATGCATGTTTCCTTACGAGGCCGCACCCGCCGAGCTGGCAACACGATTGCGTGACCTTGGCCTGACGATGGTGCTCTTCAACGGGCCGGCGGGCACTGCTGCACAGGCGGCGCCCGGCACCACACCAGACCCCAGCGCCCGCGGCACCGCGGCTCTGCCCGGACGCGAGGACGACTTCCGTGACTCCGTGGAACTGGCGCTTGAATACGCGGCGGCACTTCAGTGTCCGCGTATTCACCTGATGGCCGGCCTGATGGCCCAGGGCCCGTCGCCGCAGGCCATGCATGCCACTTATGTCGACAACCTGCTGTGGGCCGCGGCAAAGGCGGCAAAAGTCGGTGTGCAGGTGTTGATCGAACCGATCAATGCGCGCGACAACCCGGGTTATTACCTTTATCGCCAGGACCAGGCCCATGCCGTGGTGCAGGAAGTCGGCAGCGACAACCTCAAGGTGCAGATGGACATCTACCACTGCCAGATCGTCGAGGGCGACCTGACAACGATGCTGCGCCAATCCCTGCCCACCGGTCGGGTCGGCCACATGCAGATCGCCGGCGTACCGCAGCGCCATGAACCCGATGTCGGCGAAGTCAACTACACCTATCTGTTTTCAGTGCTCGACGAATTGGCGTATGACGGCTGGATCGGCTGCGAATATCGGCCCCGTGATGCGAATCCCGGCGGCACGTCGCGCGGCCTGTCCTGGATCAGGCCCTGGCTGTCGGCGCGCTGAATCTCGACAAAGACGCTGCTGCATTCGCCAGCTCTGCCTGCAAGCGCAGCACCCGTTCAACCTGCACATCGAGCTCGCGTTGATGGTCTGCGTCCAGCACGCGTACCGGCGGGCGGCACACAGCGGTCTTGAAGATGCCTTCGCGTTGACGCAGCCGCTTGAAAAACCGGATGCTGACATCGATGTGCTGGTTGGAAAACGCCAGCACCGGTGCCAGGCTTTCATGCAGTAAGCGCGCGCCCTGCGCATCTCCGGCGGCAAATCGGCGATGGATCTCGACATATATTGCGTCCATCGCCGTCGGTATGAAAGCGTGTACACCACGGTGCAACGCCTCCATCATCTGCGCCGCGGCCCAGCCGCCGCTGACATGCAACTGCCCGCCTGTGGCCTGCAATACAGCGCTGTATTTGGGCCCCGGCAACTGGACTTCGATCTTCAGCGCTGCAAACTCCGGCAGCTGCGTGCGCAGCAGCAGGATATCGTCCAACCCCAGGCCCGGGCCGGCGAGGTCCAGGTCCTGCAACATCAGACGCCCGGGCCCGACCTGCACCAGTTCGCGCATCTGGTCGACCAGGTCTTGTCCGCTGGCGCCTGCCGGCACCTGGCACAACATCGCGTCGGCTCCGAGTTCGCGCCCCAGGGCGGCCAGCTCCAGCCGCTCGGTCTGTTGCGCGCTGCTGCAGCCGACGATGACGGGCACCCGCCCGGCGACATGGTCGACGAACGCGCGCGCTGCCATGCACTTTTCGGCCATCGACAAACTGGCCGTCTCGCCAGCGACGGCCAGTAAAAGCATGCCGTTGACGCCAGCCGCGACCACGGCATCGACCGAACGGCGGATGGCTTCGACATCCATGGAGCCGTCTTCCAGAAACGGTGTATTCATGCTCGGGATGATGCCGCGCGGCAGTGCCAGCGTAGCGTCCTGCGCCCCGATTGCCGCGCCGCTGGTCGGGTTCATCCGCCGCTGGCGCCGTAGCCCATGGACTGCGGCAACCACAACACGATCTGAGGGAACACCGTGATAGCCAGCAGCAGCGCTGACAACATCAGCAGGAACAGCCAGCCTTCCTTGACCATCTCGCCGATCGGAATGCCAGTCAGCGCCTTGGTGACGAACAACAACATGCCAAACGGCGGTGTGATTAGCCCAATCATCATGTTGAGCACCACCAGTACACCAAAATGCACCAGGTCGATGCCCAGCAGCTTGGCCGCGGGCAGCAGCATCGGCACGAACACCAGCAGCAAAACCGACACGTCCAGGAAGCAGCCCAGCACCAGGAACATGAAGTTCACCAGCAGCAGGAACTGCAGCTGCGAGAGCTGCATGCCCTCCGCCCAAATTGCCATTGCCTGCGGGATGCCGTCGGCGGTGAGCGCATAGTTCAGCATGAACGAGCCGGCCAGGATGATCGTCACGACGGCGCTGCCGCGAGTCGATTCGAGCACCACGCCCCAGAAACTTTTCCAGCTCAGCGCCCGGAACACGACCGCGGCCAGGATCAGCGCGTGCAACGCCGCCACGGCAGCTGCCTCGGTCGGCGTGAAGACGCCCGTGTAGATCCCGCCCAGCAAGACGATCGGCATGGAAAGCGGCAGCAGGCCACGTGCGATGAGCCCGGGCCAGCGGTCACGCGCGATCGGTTCGTCGCGAGGCATGTTGCGCCGCGTGGCGATGACATGCACGACAACCATCATGCCCACGGCCATCAGGAATCCGGGCACCACGCCGCCCAGGAACAAGGCGCCAACCGAAGCGCCCGAGACCAGCGCGTAGATGACCATGGGTATCGACGGCGGGATGATCGGCCCCAGCGTCGCGCTGGCAACTGTGACAGCGCCGGCAAAGCCGCGCGTGTATTCAGGCTTCTTCAACATTTCTCGGATCGTGACCAAGCCTGGCCCCGCCGCGTCGGCGATCGCACTGCCGCTCATGCCGGAGAACACCACACTCACGAGGATGTCGACCTGGGCCAGGCCACCGCGCAGGCGTCCGACAACGATGCGGCAGAAATCAAAGATGCGCTCAGACACCGTGCCGGCGTTCATGATATTGGCGGCAAAGATGAACAACGGCACGGCCAGCAGCACATAGCTGTTGTACAAACCGTTGCCGATCTGTTCGGCGACAAGGCCGATGTCCTGCCCCTTGACCAGCAGGTAGGCGACGCCCGATGCCATCATCGAAAACCCGATGGGCATGCGCAACAACATGCCGGCAACCAGCACACAGACCAGGACAATGATGGCAACGGACATGAAGTGGACTCGTAGTTTGTGGTCGATGCGATCGCCGTCGAAGCGGTATGCTTCCGATTCGCATAACAGAACTCAGGTGTGCAGTTCGGCGTCCAGTCCGCGGCCATGCAACGCCGACCATATGTTCACTGCGGCACGGATGACCAGTGTCACCAGCAGTAGCACGATCGGCACGAACACCCATGTGAAAGGGATGTCAAGCACCGGCGTGCCTTCACGGCCCATGAAGGACACGTAGTCCCAGCACGCCGGGATCGCGACCAGAGACAGGCCACCGATCATCAGGTTGCCGATGACCTTCATCACCATGCGCGAACGCCGTCCGGCACTGTTCCACACCAGATCAAACACCACGTGTTCGCGCTGCGCGACCATCGTCGACGCGGCCCACATGATGACCCAGATGTACAAGATCACGGCCATTTCGTCGGTCCACGCCAACGGCTTGTTGAAGCCGAAGCGCGCCGTGATCTGAATCACGAAGACCACGAACAGCGTCAGGAACAGGCCGCCGCCAATCGTGTTGACGACGGTCTGGTACCAGCGGGTTATGCTCACTTGACGGCGTTGATGCGCTCGAGCAGACCCTTGGGCCAGACCTTGGCGAATTCCGAGGTCTGGTAGGCGCCCTGCACTTGTTTGCGGAACGCGTCGACGTCAGGCGTCGTGACCTGCAGCCCTTCCTTCTTGAAGAAGTCGACCAGCTGGCCTTCTTCCTTGATGCGGTTTTCGTTGTTGAACGCCACAGCAGCCTTGGCCGCATCCTCGACCTTGCGCTTCTGTGCCAGATTCATCGCGTTGTAGCTCTTGGTCGAGATGGCGATGAAGATGCCGTCGTTCAGGTGGCTGGTCATGATGATCTGCTTGGTCACCTCGTAGAACTTGGCGGCACGCACGGTCGGCAAAGGGTTGTCCTGCCCGTCGATGGTGCCGGTCTTCAGGCCCAGGTAGACCTCGCCGAAGGCCAGCGGCGTGGGTGTCGCGCCGAGCGCCTCCCCTAGGAACAACCACTCCTTGGAGCCCGGCATGCGCAGCTTGACGCCCTTGAGGTCGGCCGGCGTCTTGACGCTGCGCACCTCGCGCAGGTTGACCTGCCGGCTGCCGAGGTAACCGACTGCCAATATCTGCACATCCATCTTCTCGGCCACGGCCTTGTACATCTCGGCCCCGATTGGGCCGTTGAACACTTTCTGCTGGTGGTCCGGGTCTCGGATCAGGTAACCCGCTGTGTAGATCGAATACTCCGGCAGGATCTTGGCGATGTCCTGGGCCGAAATGGCTGCCAGTTCCAGATTGCCACGGGCCATTGCGGCCGGTTCGGTGCCTTGCTTGAACAGGGAGCCGCTGAGATTGATCTGGACATCGAACTCGCCAGCGGCGCTCTTGTCCAGCGACTCTTTGAAAACGGTCCACATTTTGCCGTGCCAGTCGTCTGGTACGGCGGGTGTGGAGATGCGCAGCACGGTCTTGCTTTGGGCGAAACTCGGCAGGCTCAGTGTTCCCAGGGCGGCGGTGCCGGCCAGCAGGGTGCGCCGGCTGATGGAACGGTTGGATTGGTGGTTCATGGTGTTGTCTCCGTTGAGGGTCAGTGGTGGTGAATGGGTGTCTGTCAAAGGTTTTCGAGTGCGGCTCCGATCGCGCGGTAGCCAGCTCTGACGGCTTGTTCTTCGTCTTTTTCAAGTGGGCACAAGGGAGCGCGTACGTTCAACCAGGCGTCGTCGCCGGTCTGCTCGGCCAGCATGGTCTTGTAGACGTTGACGAATTGCAGACCGGGCCGGATGGATAGCAGCGCCAGCAGGTCGAGCACCAGCTTTTCGTCCGCAGGATCGAGCTGCTGCGGCTTGCCAACGATACGCGCCATCAGTCCGGGCGAGACATTGCCTAAACCATTGATCGAGCCGCAACCGCCCGCACGCATGATCTCCGCGACGAACTGCTCGGCGCCACTGAGGATGCACAGTTCCGGGAACTCCTTGGCCAGAGCCAGTCCGTGCTCCCGGCTGCCGCTGCTGTCCTTGACACCGATTACCTGTCCGGGGTGGCGTTCGGCCAGTTTGCGCACGCTGTCGTGGCTGAACACCACGCTGGAAAGGCCCGGGATGTGGTACAGCAGAACCTTGAGTCGCGGATCGCCGATGCCGCGGATCACGGCAGAGACCGACTCCACGATGCCGGCGTCACGCGGCTGCCGGAAATAAAACGGCGGCATGAACAGTTGCCGCACGCAGCCCTTCGCAATCGCATGCCGGCCCAGGTCGATGGCGTCCGCCAACGCGCTGCAGGTGGTCGTGACGACGATCTGGTCGGGACTAAGCCCGCTGTCGATCAACGACTCGAGCAGGCCCTTGCGCTCGGCATTGGTGAAGGCCGGCCCCTCGCTGGTGGTGCCGAAGATGGTGACGCCATCACAGCCGGCGGCCAGCATACGTTTGGCGTGGTCGATCGCGCGCTGGGTGTCCAGTTCGCTGCTGGCCATGATCGGCGTCAGCAGCGCTGGCCACAGGCCATTGATTTCGTGATTCAAGTCGTTTTCCTTCGTATCGGCGTGGTTCTGGATCGGGATTTCGGCGGTGAGGCAGCGGCAATGCCCGCATTGACAAGCTCCAGCGGCGCGTTCATGACCCGGTCACGCGCGCTGCGGATATGGGCCTCCAGCAGCTCGGTCGCCTGGGCCGCGTCGCGCTCGCACAACGCGGCAATGAAGCGCAGATGCTCCTGCATGGCGGGAATCAGACGTGCCGGCGTGATGACGCTGTTCTCGAGCTTGATCAGGCGGATGCGCAGGCTATTGACGCGGTAGATTTCGGACACGATCTCGTTGCCCAGCGCATCGACCATGCGGTCATGCAGGCCCCAGTCAATTGCCTGTGCATCATCGAGCAGTTGGCTGTCCACCGACGCCGCGCTGGCACGGCGCAAAACGTCATCATGTGCAGCCGCAATCTGGTCGAGTTCTGCGGTACTGGCGGTATGCACAAAGTGGCGTATGGCCTCGTGCTCGATCATCGAACGCACCTGGAACGCATTGCGAATCAACTTGAGGTCGACGTGTGCGATCTGCAAGCCGCGTTGCGGCACGGTCTTGATGAGGCCGCCCGCCTCCAGCCGCGGGATCATCTCGCGCACAGCGCCCAGCGGCATATCGAGCAGCGTCATCAGCTCGCGTTGCGAAATGAACTGGCCGCTGCGGATGCCGCCGCTCAGGATCTGTTGCGTGAAGCCCTGATAGGCGCGTGCGCGCTGGCTGGTGCCATCGGGCGCCAAAGCGTTGGGAATTGGCACCACCACAGCAGAAGTTTTCACTTTCTGGATCATGAAAGCACCACACCTTTCTTGAGAAGGATGTTGCCATACACACGACACTCGCCGGTTGCGACGATAGCGAATGCCGCACTGGCGCGTTCGTAAAACGCAAAGCGCTCGATGGACGTTGATGCAGCGGCGCCATGGCGAAGCAGACTGGCGTCGAACGCCTGCACCACTGGCGGCACAGCGTGTGCGTCGCCCACCACCTGCATCGTCAATGCCGGCTGATCAACAAAATCGTCCAGCGGCAACACGCTGAGGACCGCATCGAGCACCCGTGGCGCATCGACCCCCGGCAACCGCACTAGCCGCCTGGCATGTGTGGCAGCCGGAAAGTTGGCGTCGGCGATTACGAGCTCGTCGCCATGCCCCATGCTCGCAAGCACATGCAGCAGATCGGGTGTCAGCAGCGGGGACAGGCCTTTGAGCATCGACACTTCGTTCAGCGGCCCCCACACCCGCGATGATCGGGGCGCATGGAAGGCGGAGCGTCTTGACGAGCTGACATGTTAGTAATACTATCAGAACTCGGGCATTGGCGTCAATGCCTGTTTCTCCCGTCTTCCGTCTTCTTTCTCATTGCCGATCGACATGCACGATACCGCCTACATTGCCGGTCAGCCGGTACCCCCGACCCTGCTCGCTCCCTTGAATGAGGTCGCCGACTGGCGCGGCCTCCAGGCGCAGTTACCGCAGCAGCTTGCCCGGGACGGTTATGTGTTGCTGCGCAATGCGCTCGATCCTGATCTGGTGCGGCAGGCGCGTCAAGAAGTTCTCAAGCAACTGGCGGCAGTGGGTGAGATCGTCGAGCCCGTCGATGCTGCCGTTGCCAGTGGAACCAGCCGCCGCGCCGCCATGTTTTCCGACCTCGGCGCGTTCTGGCGTGCGGTCTGCGAGGCGCCGCAGATCCGGCAACTGACCCATGGCGCGCGTCTGGCCGAGATCTCCGCGGCCCTGCTGGGAAAACCCTCCGTGCCGTTCGATTTCCTGTGGCTGCGCACCATGCTCGAGGGACGCGCCACACCGCTGCATTTCGACCATGTCTACATGAACCGGGGGTCCTGGAACGTGCTGACGTCCTGGGTACCGCTCGGTGACGTTCCGATGGAAGCTGGGCCGTTGGTCGTGGTCGAGGGTTCGAATCGGTTTGAAGATGTGATCGCGCAGTACCGCGGTGTGGACGTCGACCGGGATGGACTGCCCGGATCGTTCCCCGGAGATGCGGTAGCGTTCGCACAAGCGCGCGGCGCCCGCCTGCTGACGGCGAACTTTCAGCTTGGCGACGTGATTCTTTTCGACATGTTCACGTTGCACGGTTCGTGTGACAACCGCATGGGCGCAGGCCGGGTGCGGCTCTCGTGCGACGTACGCTGGCAACCGGCCGATGAAACGCGCGACGACCGCTGGTTTGGCTCGCCGCCGCCGGGTCACGGAGACCAGAGTTACGGCGGGCTGAACGGCGCCAAGCCGCTGGGCGCGGAATACATCCAACGTTGATCAGGGCTGCGCAGCCCGTTGCCGCGGCGCGGCAGCACTTCGGCAATGGCGACTGGCCGGGTTCGGGATCAGGCCTGGGATGGTACCGACGGTTGCCGTGATTGCTCCACAGGTGCGGCTTCGAGCGCCTGCGCCCACTCATCGCGCAACCACCGCGCGCAGGCCACATTGGTGTCGAAGGTCGAATATTTGTGCCCGCCACCATAGTCGGGAAACACGATGTGTTCACACGAAATGTGTTGGAGCGCGCTATCGGAGCGGCTGGCGTGGTGGCGCAAAAGTTTGCGCGCCACCCGTTTCCAAGGTTCGAGCCTGGATACGTCCCACTTGGCAAGGTACTCCCCGGCTCCCGGCTGCGTGAACGGATACTGGATGCCGCGACCAAAGCTGCCATCCGGATGACGCGCCCAGGTATTGACCGGATTGGCCGGCACCGCGGCACGGGCATGGGCCAGGCGCACCCAGTTGGCGTCGATCCACTGGTCGCAGACATTGCCCGCCGCGGCGGGGTCCAGTACCAGGCGGCCACTGTCGATGTCAGCCTTCATGCCCTGGACCTGCTGCTCGGCTGGATTGTCAATCTTGAACATGACGTGGCTGTGGTCGAGCGTCATGTGAAATGGCAGGCCACGCGTCTGTACCAACGCCGCCACTTGCGCGACACGACCAAAATGTTCCGACCACATGTTCACATGCACTTCGAAGCACGGGACGACACCCTGTCGCATGCCGAACTCGTGCGTCCAGCAATAGAAGTCGGCGATT
>Ga0335397_10005246_pt1 | contig 16996 bp, 20 predicted proteins | sample MAT04_FD_205740 | JGI IMG/M metagenome (GOLD analysis project Ga0335397, IMG submission 205740) | Freshwater microbial communities from Lake Fryxell liftoff mats and glacier meltwater in Antarctica - MAT-04 (spades assembly) (version 2) ... | reverse complement strand
TTATTAGCCTCGTAATGATGGCAAGTGTACGCTCGACATAAGCACATTGCAACCTTTTATGCTTATGCCACAAAGTGACAACTGCTGGTATACTAATGCTAACAATGAATTATCAGCATCCGCAGGTCGCCGAGGCGGCAGAATTACTCAAAAAAAGAGCTGACGAGCTTGAGAACAAAGCTGAAATTTTGCGTGCCGTGGAGCTCAAGGCGCTTTACGGTCAGTTGCGTACAATCCCTAATGAAGAACGAGCCAGTTTTGGTCAAGAAGTTAACGCTTTGCGAGGTGAACTACAAACAATTGTTGATGAATCTAACGGTAAAACCGAAGAGCTGTCGGCGATCGATGTAACAGCGCCTTTTGGTGTAAATATAGCATCTGGGGAACGGCCACAATTATTGCCAACTTTACAGGGAAGCCAGCATCCATTAATGACCGAATTGGCAGTAGTTCTAGATATCTTTTATCGGATGGGCTTTACGGCCGTAGAATCACGCGAAATTGATGACGATTTTCATATGTTCGGCGCCTTAAACTTTGCAGCCGATCATCCCGCTCGTGACGATTACGACACTTTCATGACCAAGCAAACCGATAAAAATGGGCAGCCGTTGATTGCTCCAGCTCACACCAGCTCCATGCAGCACCGTGTTTTGCAAAAACATAAGGCAGATCTGGAGCAAGGCAAACCGATCGCTGCCGTTATCCCTGGAAGGGTCTTCCGCAACGAAGACCTCGATGCTCGCCACGAACATACCTTTTACCAGCTGGAAGGCATTTATGTCGATAAAGACGTTAATGCCGGCCATTTAATTGCCACCCTCAAAACATTCTTACAGGAATATTACGGCAAACAGCTTGAAGTTAAAACCCAGCCATTTTATTTCCCATTCACCGAACCGTCTTTCGAGTTTGCGCTCAGCTGTCCATTTTGTGACAAAAAAGGCTGCAATATCTGTTCCCAAAGTGGTTGGATTGAGCTACTGGGTTGCGGCATGATTCACCCAAACGTTTTGCACGAAGCCGGCATTGACACCAACGTTTACACTGGTTTCGCCTGGGGTGGTGGCATAGAGCGCTTAGTGATGATGAAGTACGGCATCGAAGACATTCGCCACTTCGAAAGCGCCAAATTAGACTTTTTGAGGCAATTTTCATGAGTCAGCGTACTATTTTTGACGACATCGTCGACGGGACTGTTAAAGCCTGGAAAGTCTGGGAAGACGATAATTATTTGGCATTTCTAACGCCATTTCCTAATACGCCCGGTGTTACTGTAGTAATACCCAAACAGAATATCGGCAGCTACGTGTTTAACTTGTCTGACCAGCAATACCAAGACCTATTAACGGCCACAAAAAAAGTAGCTAACGTCCTGCAAAAGGCATTTAGCGTTGAAAAAGTAGGTTTAGTTTTTGAGGGACACATCCCATACGTTCATGCCAAGCTTTACCCTATGCATGGCGGCGCGGAAAGCGAATCGCTAGAACCGGTTTTCCATAAAGAATATCCCGGATATATTGAAACTAAAGAAGGTCCGAAAATGGATGACTCCGAACTTGACGCCATCCAAAAACAAATTTTGGAGGCCCAAATATGAATGTTAGCTTGAACTGGATTAAGGAATATCTAGATTTTGATTTGCCGCCAACTGCTGAACTGGTAGAAAAAATTGGCGCACAACTAGGTGTCGTGGAAAAGGTGACTGATCTAGGCGCCAAATACCAAGGTATAGTGATTGCCAAAGTTGTAAAATGCGAAAAATTGGAAGGTTCCGATCACCTTAGTATTTGCCTGCTTGACGACGGCGGTAATACACCTGATGTCAATAGGGGTGAAAATGGCCATATTCAAGTGGTTTGTGGCGCTAATAATGTTGCCACTGGTGTGATAGTAGCGTGGTTACCGCCCAGAACCATTGTGCCGAGTACCTATGGAACTAATGATCCTTTCACACTCGAAGCCCGCGAACTGCGCGGAACAGTCAGCAACGGCATGTTGGCTAGCGCCAAAGAGCTAGCTCTAGGCGATGACCACGACGGCATATTGTTGTTAGAGGATGATGCGCCGATTGGCGCCGATTTTGCCAAGCACTATAAGCTTGACGATTATATTATTGATATCGAAAACAAGATGTTTACTCACCGTCCGGATGGTTTTGGTCAGCTTGGCGTGGCCCGTGAAGTCGCCGGTATTTTAGGCAAGCCTTTCAAAAGCCCAGAATGGTATGACAGTAAAAAGACTGTAAGCCTCGACGTGAAGGCTGATCTACCATTTAGCGTGCAAAATGAAATTCCAAATTTGGTGTCACGCTTTAGTGCGATCAGCGTCGCTAAGGTTAGTGTTAAGCCCAGCCCAATTTGGCTCCAGACTTATCTAGCGCGGGTTGGTGTGCGACCAATTAATAATATTGTCGATCTGACTAATTACTTTATGCTGCTAACTGGCCAGCCAATGCACGCTTATGACTACGATAAAGTTAAAGCTGCTAGTGACGGCGACTCAGTAACACTAATAGCTCGCAACCCTCATTCTGGCGAAAAACTTATGTTGCTAAATGGCAAAGAGGTGGAGCCACGTAGTGAAGCGATTGTGATAGCTACGAACAGGCAAGCCATCAGCCTTGGTGGTGTAATGGGCGGTACCAGCACTGAAGTGGACGACTCAACCAAAAACATTATTTTGGAATGCGCTTCATTTGATATGTATTCTATCCGCCGTACTAGCATGGCGCACGGCATTTTTAGCGATGCTGTAACCCGATTTAATAAAGGGCAGAGCCCGTTGCAAGTTGTAGCCGTACTTAGCCAAGCCGTCCAAGATTTGCTGTTAGTTTCTGAGGGCGGAATTGCTTCGAAACTGATTGACGACAACCATCTTGACTCAAGCGTGCTAGGGCGTGCTTCGCTACATCCCCCAGTTAATGTTACAGCCGAGTTTATTAATACTCGTCTTGGGCTTGAGCTTGGATCAGCCAAAATGGCGGCATTACTTACCAATGTAGAGTTTGGTGTTAAGCTTAGCGATGACGAGCTAGAAGTTACAGCTCCGTTTTGGCGAACCGACATAGAATTACGAGAAGATGTGGTTGAAGAGATCGGTCGCCTATATGGCTTTGATCATTTACCGCTAGCTTTGCCAAAACGAGACATTACGCCGGCCAGACGTAATCCTATGCTGGAACTAAAGTCACGAGTTCGTTCCGTTTTGAGTAAGTCGGGCGCTAATGAAGTGTTGACCTATAGCTTTGTAGACGGTAATTTGCTAAATAAAGTTGGTCAAGACAAAGCTTTAGCATTTGAGCTGAGTAACGCTTTGAGTCCAGACTTGCAATATTACCGCATAACCTTGCTGCCTAGCTTGCTCGATAAAGTCCACGCCAATATCAAAGCTGGCTGCGATGAGTTCGCAATCTTTGAACTCGGCAAAAACCATACTTTATTACACAAAGATGATGGTCCAGATGGTTTGCCGCAAGAGTTCGAAGAGTTGGCATTTGTCTACGCCGCTAACGATAAGCTCAAGAAACCAGATGCCGCCCTGTACACCGCCAAGTACTACGCTCATGTTTTAGCCTTTAAGTTCGGTCTGGAGCTAAAGTTTATGCCTGTTGGTGAATTTCCGGATTTGCCGATCACCAAACCTTACAATCCAGCGAGATCGGCTTTCATAATTGACGTGCCATCGGGCGAAACGCTTGGTATTGTTGGCGAATTTACAGCCAACACCCGTAAAAATTTGAAATTACCAGTCCACTCCGCTGGGTTTGAGATCAGCCTGGACGTTCTGCTAAAGATCGCCATGGCTTCGCCGGCTTATCTGCCATTGCCGCGTTTCCCTAAAGTCTCTCAGGATATTTGCTTAAAAGTCTCTGCTGATTTCCTTTATGCTGATCTAAACGAGTTCGTAGCTACGCAGTTGATAACCACGAAGCCTGAAAGGTCACTTCTGAGGGTATCTTTAATCGATATTTTTCAGCGCCAAGACGACACCGATCACAAGCAAATAACTTTCCGGATTGATTTGGCTAATCATGACCGCACAATGACTCTCGCTGAGCTGAGCACGTTGTTGGACCAGCTCGCTGAAGCCGCCAAGCAAAAACTACAAGCCGAACGCGTTTAAACTTAAAGTTTAGTTAAATAAAAGGTTTTTGCGCGAGCTATTAAGCTATAATTAAAACTAATGAGACAAATTTGGCGAATTATTACGTTTACGCGTGAGTTGTGGCCGTATTATGTGGCGGTTAGCGTGTTTACTATTTTGCTGGCCGGCATGGCGCAGTTGCAGCCGTTATTTACCAAAGGCGCAGTCGATCAGATCACCAATCTATTAAGTGGCGGTAATGCCAATGTAAAATTGGTAGCTATCTTCGCGTTACTGATTTTCCTGACAGATGTTGGCCAGACCATTTTTAGTAACATCGCCGGCTATATTGGTGATATTTTAAGCGCCAAATTACAGCGCACCATGAGCGAACGTTATTTTAAGCACTTGATGACCTTACCGCAAAGTTACTTCGACACCGAATTAACCGGTAAAATTATGAACCGCATGAACCGCGGTATCGGCCAAATTATCAGCTACATCCAAGCGCTAACAAACAATTTTTTACAATTCATTTTTAGCACCTTCTTCTCATTGATTATCGTATTTAATTATTCCTGGCAAGTAGGCCTGATGCTGCTTACTATTTACCCGATATTTATCTGGCTGACTACTCGGAGCAGTAATACCTGGCTGGGCTATCAGACGGAGATTAACAAACAACAAGATATCGCAAGTGGCCGTTTCGCCGAAGCTATCGGGCAGGTGAAAGTTGTGAAAAGTTTCTTGCAAGAGCCGCGTGAACTGAGCTTATTTAGCAATCACTATGGCAAATCGGTGGCTACTACTTATCCACAAAGCCGTTATTGGCACAAACAAGATGTTCGCCGCCGCTTAATTTTGAACGTCATTTTCTTTGCTATTTATGCTTACATTTTCGTGGAGACCGCACGTGGCGCTTACACCATCGGCACCATGGTGCTATTGATCCAATACTCGATTTTGATCCGTATCCCTATTTTTAGCATTAGCTTTTTAGTTGATCAAACTCAAAGAGCGATATCGAATACTAAAGACTATTTTGAAGCCATGGATATTAAGCCAGAGATTATTGATGACAGTAACGCTGCGGAGCTTAAAATTATTGATGGTAATATTCATTTCGAGAAAATTGAGTTTAGCTATGATGCGAAATCGTCAGTCATAAAAGGTCTGAGTTTTGATTTGCGCAGCGGCACGAAAACCGCATTAGTCGGCGAGAGTGGCGAAGGTAAGACCACTATTACGAACTTATTACTTCGGTTGTACGAAGTAAGCACAGGCAGTATAACCATCGACGAACAAGACATTACCCATGTAACGCAGAAATCATTACGCGAAAATATCGCGGTAGTTTTCCAGGAGCCAGCCTTATTTAGTGGCACTATCCGTGAAAACATCGCTTATGCTCGTCCTAAGGCAAGCCAGGAAGATGTAATCGCCGCTGCCAAAGCCGCTAATGCTCATGAATTCGTCAGTAAACTCGACAAGGGCTACGACGCCCAGATTGGCGAACGCGGGCTTAAACTGAGTGGTGGTCAGAAACAAAGAATTGCCATCGCTCGGGCACTCTTAAAAAACGCACCGATCTTGATACTTGATGAAGCCACCAGCAGTCTGGACAGTAAAAGCGAGCGCATGGTGCAGCAAGCTTTGGAACGCCTCATGAAAGGCCGTACCACATTAATTATCGCTCACCGATTAAGCACAATTCAGAGCGTTGATCAGATCGTGACACTGCGTGACGGTAAAATTGACGAAACTGGTAGCCCGGCCGAACTGGCTAAGAGCGGCGGCATTTACGCACAATTGCTCGAACTTCAGCAGAATCAAACTGACATTACTAAAGAAAAACTTAAAGCCTACGAGATCAGTGGTTAATTATGAGACAATCTGCTCGCGCCATTGTAATAAAAGACGATCAGCTACTAGTGATGAAGCGCAACAAATTTGGTAAAGAATACTGCACACTTATTGGTGGCGGTGTTGATCCCGGTGAAACTATCGAAGAAGCACTTCACCGTGAAATTCAGGAAGAAACCAGCCTAAAAGTCACCCGCCCCAGGTTACTTATTACGATGGATGCTGGCCAAGAGTTTGGCGTGCAGTATATATATCTTTGTGAATATGCTGGCGGCGAGCCAATGCTGGCGTCCGACTCCGAAGAAGCTTTGAGCAATGACCGGGGCCAGGATTTATTCACCCCAGCCTGGCTGCCGCTAAATGAATTAGCAAAAACAGAATTCTTCCCGCTAGAATTGAAAGAGCTTATTTTGGGTTGGATTGTTGATGGTTGGCCGAAAGCACCCTTAAGGCTTACCACCCGTGCCTAAATACGTTATACTATTACGACAATAGAGGGAGATTTCAAGAATATGGGAGACAAAGCGCAACGAGTATTTTTGGTTGCGATAGCAGTAGTATTTATCGGTACTTCATCAGTGGCAACTATAGCCGTCATTGTAGGCGCCATCCAGAACAGTAAGAACAATAAAACAACAGCCGAAACTAATAAGGAGACACCAGTGCAAAACGATGCTAACAAACTACAAGGAACTCAACTAGCGAACTATACGCCGATAGCGAGTATCGAAAAGTTAGAAGCGATTGACACTACACCTGGAACTGGCGAAGCTGTTAAAGCCGGCGAAAAAGTCAGCGTTGATTATACTGGTGCCGTAGCAGCCACAGGTGTAATATTCCAAAGTTCCAAAGACACTGGCCAGCAAGTTAGCTTTGGTCTTGACCAGGTGATTGCCGGTTGGTCGCAAGGCATTCCGGGCATGAAAGTCGGTGGTATTCGCCGCTTGCTGATCCCAGCTACTTTAGCTTATGGCTCTAACCCGCCGGCTGGCTCTGGTATTCCGACCAACGCTGATCTGGTATTTGATGTTACCTTGTACTCCGTCGGTAAATAATCAAAAACCGTACAAATGGGGTAAAAAGCACAATATATAGCGTGTTGCTTTTGGCGCAAGCGCTATATATAATGATTCTTACAGACAGAATTGTTCTGCCTAGGACTTGCTAGACGTACTAGCTGACATATAAAATAAACAAATCATTCGAAAAGCGGAAGGTTATAAGACTGTACCTGAGAGACACAGTTTTGTAGTTAACTCGCTTGCTTGGCCAAATTGGCAAAACACCCAAAGTATCAAGCGCGGAGGATTCGTAAAACTAAAGAGGGGATCAATTATGGTCAAAAACATCACCATTTTCACTACTAACACCTGCGGCTACTGCCAAATGGTCAAAAAGTACTTGGGAGCCAAAGGCCACCAGTACGAAGAAGTAAACCTCGATACCGATCCGAGCCGTCAAGCTGAAGCTCTGAAGCTGTCCGGCGCTCTAACTGTGCCTGTGACGGTCGTTACCAAGCATGACGACACTCAGGAAGTTATTGTCGGTTATAATCTTGCTCGCTTAGCACCTGCAGTTGCTTAATGCCTATATTGTCATTGTTACGAGGAGCTGTGCTTGTCGTCTAAGAATGTGATTATTGTGTATGGGGCGGATTGGTGCGCCGATTGCCACCGCGCCAAGTCTTTGCTAGACGAGCATAACATTACTTATGAATACAAGGACGTCGATAGCGATAAAGCAATCATGGACGATATGCTATCGTTGGTAGACGGCAAAAACCGTATTCCTACGATCGTACTTAATGATGGTACAATTTTGCAGGAACCTAGCAACGACGAGCTGCTAAGTGCGCTCAATCTAAAGGAGAAAACCGTGCCCAAATCAGACACACCAACCCATGACGTAATTATTGTCGGCGCTGGCCCGGCCGCTTTAACTGCGGCGATTTATACGACACGCGAAGACATAGAGACACTGTTATTTGAGCGTGGTGTAGTTGGCGGTTTGGCGGCAGTTACTGACAAAATCGATAATTACCCTGGATTTCCTGATGGCGTAGAAGGCTTAACTTTAGCCGATGATCTGCGCAAGCAGGCTGAGCGCTTCGGAGCGGTAATCGAACTGGGAGAAGTGCTCGGCATTAAAGACGAAGGTGATCTTAAACGCCTGGACACCACCAGCGGTGACATGTTAGCAAAATCGGTCTTGATAGCTACAGGTAGTGATTATAAGAAGATTAATGTGCCCGGCGAGGCCGAATATTACGCCCGGGGCGTTCATTACTGTGCTACTTGCGACGGTGCTTTTTACCGCGACAAGAAACTGGTAGTTGTGGGCGGCGGCAATTCGGCAGTTCAGGAAGCAATTTTCTTAACTCGTTTTGCATCTCATATCGACTTGCTGGTTCGTTCGACAGTTACAGCCAGCGACGTTTTGCAGCACGAGCTAGACGAGTTTGTTAAAAATGGCAAAATTACCGTGCATTTAGGCACCACAACAGATGAAATTATTGGTAAAGACAAATTCGTAACTCAGGTTAATGGCACTCAAGATGGCAAAAAAGTTGAGTTTGTAACTGATGGCGTCTTCGTATTTGTAGGCTTAATGCCTAACTCGCAGTTTTTCAAAGACACTATTGAGTTGGATGAAGTCGGCTTTGTTAAAACAAATCAAAATCTAGAAACTAGTATGCCGGGTGTGTTCGCTGCTGGCGACATCCGTTCTGGCGCGACTATGCAGATCGCATCGGCCGCTGGCGAAGGCGCCACTGCCGCCCTCAAACTCCGCGAATACCTGGAAGGCCACAAGCGCCAAGGCCCAGCGAACTAAATAGCTAATGGTTGCTATTTTAGATTCATGCTAATAGGCTATTAAGAATGACGCTAGGTCCGGAGACACAATCTTCTATAGGCGAATGGATTGACCCTGATACCTCAAGGGTGATTGAAGACGCATTCGAGACCAGGATTATAGATTTACTGTACGACCTTAAACACGGGCCAGTCGAGAGCTTTTTTATAAATGATAATATGGGCAGTAGTGAAGATCTAGCAACCACCGAGAGGCTGATTAATCTGCTCTGTGAAACGTTCGACATACTGCCCAATGCGTATGAAAAATGTTTTACTGATGGATGGTTTGGTTCGGAGCATCTACCTCGTATTGATCTTGATCAACGTGACGCCGAGAGGGCACAACGGCACGGAAAGAGCATTGGTAAATTGGTCGTTGAGCTATCTTTCGAGGCTTTACCAATAGAAGACGATGAGATGGGCGGTGGCGATGTCCAAATTACCTTAAGAGGTAACGAGGGTGAGACTTTATTGTTAAAAGCAAAAGGCTGGTTTGATACTATTTATCCCGAGGATGAGAGCATGGATAGCGTACTTGAGTTTAGGTTAAATTATTATGCTTCAGTTTACCCTGCAGGCACGCTTCAGCCTGTTGAGCCTCACATTAAATAGCTGTGTAGTTAGAAAAGAAATCACCGACAAGTTGATTTTGTTTTACGCCGGCTTTTTTAAGGTCTTCTTGTAGCGACTCGACCATTGGCTCTGGCCCAGAAATGTAGATCAATGTGTCGTCTGAGGGTTGCTCAAGGCCTAGGACTAGCTCAGCAGTTACTCGGCCATTTTCACCGCCCCAAGCTTCTGAAGCGTCAGACACTACGATGGTAGCGTGAACCCCGGCCTTATTAAACGTTTCTTGAAATATAATTTCATCTTCGCTTCTAACGCCATAAATGAGCTTGATCGGACGAGTTTCTTGAGTGTCGGCCAGCCATGACAAAATGCTGTGAAACGGCGTAATGCCAATCCCGCCGGCTACAAAAACCAGAGGCGTTTGGACTAATTTTGGTAGCACGAAATCACCCATTGGATCGCTCATATGTAATTCGGTCTCGGGCTCTAGGCTCAATAAAGCTTTTTTGAAGCTGCTGCTGTGTTCATCGGCAAATTTGGTGGTAATAGTTAGTAATTCTTGGGTAGGTGACGAAGAAAGCGTAAACCAGCGCTTAATGCCTCGCTCGTCAGGATTATCGTGCGGGATGCTCAATTCTATAAATTGACCGGCAGTATAATCAACCTGCCTAGCTGGTTTAAAGTAAAAAGTCTTAATATTATCGGCTTCATCGTGGCTGCGAACAAATGTAACTTGCATAAATCTAGTGTAACAGATTAACTACTTCTCGAAACGATCGGGAAAATCGGTAATCACACCAACAATACCATATTTCGCCCAACGATCGGCTTTGCCTGTAGTATTGAGGGTGTATGGGTATAGCTCCCAGCCACCACGCTTCATAGAACGGATGAAACCCCACCACAACCATTTATTACTCATGTTGATCCGTTTGGTACCGACTGCTTTAGCCCTGCGGACGGCCCTGATGCCGCTCCAACGCTCAATAACTACTTTTTGAATTTCTGGCAAAGCTTCGTGCAGCTCCATCAATGTTTGTTGACTAAACGAGCCTAGTAAAATATGAGATGGTTTACATTTTTTAGCCAGCTGAGTTTTGATAATCGCAACTACTGGCTCCGTTGGTTCATTAGGTTTTAATTCGATTAGCATCGGTATTTTACAGCCAATTGCTATGAAAGCTTCGTCGAGCGTTGCTAAATCGGGCTTATGTTGCTTCAGCTCGATGTACGGATGATCTTTAATAAGTAAGTGATTGCCAGCTTGATCGGACAAAGCAGGGTCGTGATGCAATACCGCTATGTTGTCTTTGGTCACCCGGACATCAAATTCAACTTCATCCACACCGTGCTGGAGAGCTTTTTGGAGCGACACGACAGTATTTTCCGGTGCGAGCCCGCGAGCGCCGCGGTGGCCTATAATTTTCATCTGTTTATAGTGTACAATATTCGCTAGAAACTAATAGGAGTAATCATGGCTGAACTGACATATGGCGACAAAGCCCCCGAAGAAGTAAATGTGGTAATCGAAATCCGTAAAGGCGAACGAAACAAGTACGAAGTCGACAAAGACACTGGCCGACTTTTCCTAGACCGCGTAAATGGCACAATGCTTGGTTACCCCGCAGATTATGGCTATGTACCAAACACGCTCTGTGACGATGGTGACCCACTCGATGCTTTATTGATCATTGATGAATCAGTCCCGCACGGGGTTGTTGTTCCTTCACGCGCCATCGGTGTTCTCTATTTCGAAGATGACGGCGAGATGGACGAAAAACTGATTGTTGTAGCGGCTGATGATGTTACGAAAGACCATATCCAAGACTTGGCCGATCTAGGCGACAACTTCCAAAAAGTAATCGAGCACTTCTATTCCCACTACAAAGACTGGAAAAAGAACTGGGCTGGCGTAGACGGCAAACTCAAGGGTTGGGGTGATGCTGCAGCTGCTCGTCAAGTGATTAGCGAATCTATCGACCGCGCTAAATAAAACTGCACATGTCAGAATCTCCAGAGTTCGATGAAAATCAAAAAATTATAGCGGATTTTGGAATGTTTTTAAAAGCAGTTCATAAAAGTATTGAGCAGTATGGCGAAGGCACCGCCGAAGCACATGTAATTGCCCAGAGCTTCATTGGTGTAATGCCACCGGCCATCGGCTTATCGATCGCTTTGAAAGGTAAGGCCAGCTTACAAAAACAATCGACAACTGACGTAATTACTGAGAATGAGTTTAATCTGCCACCCTCGACTTACAAAATTGAAGGTTTTGAAGAATGTTATGGCGATGTGTTTGTATGGCTAAGTGATGTCGCAAAAGAAACTGAGAGCAAGCATTATGGTATCGCTGTCTCAAGACTTAATGTCGCTAATGACTCCGAACTAAATACCTGAAGTCACTGTCTATGCTAATGCTTGCAAAAAATGCAGCAGCCTTTAAACTGAGGTTATGTTCAAAATAAGTAAAGATTTGGAAGCAAAGTTTCAGGCCAATTTCGCGCTTTCACGTGAGTCTGAAGTAAAATCCCAAGCACAAGCGAAGATAGATGAAACGCTTCGCGCTAATGACGCACAAATTGAACGCGCGGGACGCATTGTAACCTCTCGTTCAGTACGAAGACACACTAATTGGCCAGAAAAATCTTACTACACAGGCTGGGCGAATATCACGCACAACGTCACAGAAGAGACAGTCGTGCAAGCTGCTTTATACGGTCTTTTTAGCGAACAAAAGCACTTACCCTTCAAGAACCAGAAAGATTTACAAACCGTGCAGTTATATATTAGACCTGCTAGTCTAGACGGAAAAGTAACTACCTCTGAGTATGATTATGTAGCTTTGTTTGACCCAGGTCGCCACGAGATAAGAGCTAATAATGACATTGATCCTTTAGGAGTACCGACGCAGTTAATCATACCTGGGTCAGCTGAATGGCACGAGATAGATAGTATTCTTGAGAAATTAGAACATACTCCATTTGCTGATAAGCGTTTCTTCTAAACTTGTTGCGCGTTTTCGCTTATGCTTCTACAATAAACACTATAAGTATACTCGTATCTAACAGACTGCAGGAGCAAACATGAAGACTAGGGTGGCAATTAACGGATTTGGTAGGATTGGGCGTAATGCCTTCAAGGTAGCCTTTGAGCGCAGCGATATGGAAATTATCGCCATTAATGACTTAACAGATACCAAAACATTAGCTCATTTACTGAAGCACGACAGCAACTATGGCACTTATCACTACGATGTCAGCTCTGATGACAAGGGCATTATCGTAGACGGCAAACACATTGCGGTTTTGGCCGAAAAAGATCCGGTTAGCTTGCCGTGGAAAGAACATAAGATTGATGTGGTGATTGAATCGACTGGCTTCTTCGTAGATCCAGCTAAAGCCCGAGCACATATCGATGCCGGTGCTCACAAAGTAGTTATTAGCGCTCCCGCCAAGGGCGAAGGCGCTACCACAATTGTTTTAGGCGTAAACGAAGATAAGCTGGAAGGCGCCGAAGATATTATCAGCAACGCTTCCTGTACCACGAACTGCATTACGCCAGTGGCTGCCGTAATCGAGAACCATTTTGGAATCGAAAAAGCCATGATGACAACTGTGCATAGTTATACTGCCAGCCAAAAGCTGCAAGATGCTCCAGCTAAAGACTTGCGTGAAGCCCGTAATGCGGCTGAAAACATTGTGCCAACCAGCACCGGCGCTAGCATTGCTGCTGGTCAGGCCCTGCCAGCTTTGCAAGGCATCTTTGGCGGTCTTTCGGTGCGCGTACCAACCCCTGTTGTCTCGATGAGTGATTTTGTAATTATCACTAAGCGCGATGTGACTGTTGATGAAGTGAATGATGTTTTCCGTAAAGCCGCAAAAGAGCCTTACTACCAAGGAATTTTGGCGGTAACAGACGAAGAACTGGTCAGCAGCGATTTCATAGGCAATAGCCACAGCTGCATCGTAGATACTCACTTAACGGCTGTCGTAGCTGGCAACATGCTCAAAGTTGTCGCTTGGTACGACAACGAATGGGGTTACAGCAACCGTCTGGTCGAAGTTGTGGCTGACACTGGCCGATTATTGCATAAAGGCGGCCACGGACACGACCACAAATAATGAAGATTCACATCGGCTCAGACCATAATGGCTTCGCTTACAAACAGCAATTGATCGCTGCGCTCCAAAAAATGGGTCACGATGTGATTGATGAAGGTGACAAAGTCGATAATCCCGATGATGATTTCCCGGAGTTTGCTGGCAAAGTATCGGTTGCTTTATTGGCTGATTCCGACCCTAACGCCCGCGGCATTCTGATCTGCGGTAGTGGACAGGGCATGTGTATGGCCGCCAATCGTTTTAAGGGCATTCGGGCTTCACTATGCTGGAATGAGGAAGAAGCCAAAGCCAGTCGTAATGATGACGATAGCAATGTACTGTGCCTGAGCTCACGATACATATCGCTCAACGAAACCGAATCAATCATCAATGTCTGGCTGAATACAGCATTTGCAGGCGCTCCCCGTTTTGTCCGCCGTAACCAAGCACTCGACCAGCTCGGCAACTAACTATTCTAATCATTCTTTGATGCCTTCAATTAACAGCGTACAATAGTGCTTATGGCTATCATCTGTCCGACTGTCACCGCATTTAATGAGCATGAATATAAACAGCAGCTCGATAAAATCACACCTTTTGCCAAACGTATACATATTGATCTGATGGACGGCCTGTTTGCGCCAACAAAATCACCCGAACTCGACAAAATCTGGTGGCCTCATAGTGTGAAAGCTGATATCCATTTGATGTACAGAAACCCAATGGACTATCTCGATAAAATAATCGCTTTAAAACCGCGGATGGTGATTGTGCACAACGAAGCCCATGTTCACCACATGCATTTTGCCGCCGAACTTCATAAAGCCGGCATCCTCGCTGGCTTAGCGATATTGCGTGACACGCCAATCGAGTACGCTTATCAGATCATGCATAGCTTCGATCAAGTATTAGTTTTTAGTGGTAAACTTGGCTATCACGGCGGACAAGCCGATTTGGGTTTAATCGAAAAAGTCCACAAAATTAAAGCTCATCATCCCAACGCCGAAATCGCCTGGGACGGCGGCATAACAGATAGTAATGCCAAACAATTAATAGATGCTGGCGTTGATGTGCTCAACGTGGGCGGCTTCATCCAAAAGTCAGATGATCCAGCTAGCGCTTATGCTAAACTGAAAGAAGTAATTAAAGAGTAGGTGGGATGCAGAAGTTACCATTAGAACGGCTAGAAGCCATTGCCAACGATATTCGTGAAGATATTATTAAAATGCTGGAAGAGGCTGGTAGTGGACATAGCGCAGGACCGTTAGGCTTGGCTGATATTTTTACAGCGCTTTATTTTGATATCATGAAGCACGATCCCAAGAAACCTGATTGGGATGAACGCGACATTTTACTGCTAAGTAACGGTCACTGCGTGCCAGTACGCTACGCCACCATGGCGCAGGCTGGCTACTTTGATCGTAGAGAACTTATGACACTTCGTAAGTTTGGTTCGCGTTTGCAAGGCCACCCAGAACGAACACGCTTGCCAGGCATGGAAACTACCAGCGGACCACTGGGCTGCGGCCTTAGCCAAGCTTGCGGTATGGCTCTTGGGCTCCGCATGGACAAGCAAACTCATCGCTGGATTTATGTAGTAATGGGTGATGGCGAGCTGGACGAAGGCAATATCTGGGAAGCGGCGATGCTGGCTGGCAAAGAAAAGCTCCATAACGTAATTGGCATAATTGACCGAAATAACATCCAGATTGATGGACCGACCGAAAGCGTTATGCCTTTGGAGGACCTAAAAGGCAAATGGCAGGCTTTTGGTTGGCATGTGATTGAGATAAATGGTAACGATATAGACGCAGTAATCGACGCCTGTGCCATGGCCCGGGCGATTAAAGAAAAGCCAACAATGATTATTGCCCACACCATTCCTGGCAAGGGCGTCGACTTTATGGAAAATGATTATCACTGGCACGGCATGCCGCCTAATCATGAACAAGCCGTAAAAGCATTGCACGAGCTACGCACCCTCGGCGGGCGCATTAGGAGTGAGCATGAGTGATATGCATTTGGTTGATCTTGGCGGTGAACTTGATCAAGAACCGATTCGTAAAGGTTTTGGACGTGGGCTGTTAGCAGCTGGTGAGCAAGATGTTAATGTCGTTGCAGCTTGCGCAGATTTGACGGATTCTACTCAAATGAGCTTGTTTAAAACGGCATTTCCAGAGCGATTTATTGAAATTGGGGTGGCAGAGCAAAACTTAGTTACTGTTGGCGCTGGATTAGCGGGCATCGGTAAAATACCATTTGTCAGTAGTTACGCTGCATTTAGCCCAGGTAGAAACTGGGAGCAAATCCGGACTACTATTTGTCTTAATGACCGTCCAGTAAAAATCGTGGGCAGTCACGCCGGAGTAAGCGTGGGCCCAGACGGTGCCACACATCAAATGCTAGAAGACATTGCATTAATGCGCGTATTACCAAATATGGTGGTGATAGTGCCTTGTGATTCTATTGAGGCCGAAAAAGCTACGCTGGCCATGGCTGTCGACAAACGACCAAATTATCTTCGATTAGCCCGCGAAGCAACGCCTGTCATCACGACGGATAAAACGCCATTTGAAATCGGTAAAGCCTATGTATTCGAAAAGGGTGCTGACGTAACCTTAATCGCCACCGGAATTATGACCTACCAAGCATTGGTAGCGGCCGAAAAACTGTACAAAGACGGGATTGAGGCGGAGGTCATTCATGTACCTACTATTAAACCCCTCGATGCTGAGACTATCCTAAGAAGTGTCAGAAAAACTGGCGCTGTCGTAACTGTCGAAGAAGGCCAGATCATTGGTGGCCTAGGTGGTGCGATCGCCGAATTGTTAGCCGAAGAGTGTCCGGCGCCATTACAGCGAATTGGCATGAAAGACCGCTTTGGTGAATCTGGTGAGCCATCCGAACTACTCGAACACTTTGGCCTAGATGCCAAACATATTCAGCTGGCCGCGCACCATGTCATTGACCGTAAATAAATATTTAAAGATTATCTAGAATCTCTGGTAATTTCGCCAAATCATCTATGTTAGTAACGTCAAAATCAATAACAACCAACTTATCATTCTCGAGGTCTACGGCTTCGGCTGCAAAAGTCCCATCAGACTGTTTTACACTTATGGATTTGTCGGCCGGGGTTAATAAGAAAAGCGGATTTTCTCGTTCAGGAGTGTCGGCTAATGCCTGAATTATTTTACGGCCGATTATAATACTATCCATGCCATCTTTATGGGTAGCCATAGGGCTCACATTATGAGCAAGAAGTACGATGGCGATACTGTCTAAATTAGCAGTGCGTATGAGACCGACTGCATCCGGTAAATTGCCGGCTGTTTTACTTACTTCAAAATCAGGAGTAACCATCCTTGCAATCGCACTCAACCTATTTGCATCGTGATCAATGGCTATAATGTTTCCGTTACGCATCGCTATATTATACCACGGATGTTAAATATAAGCAATATCGTTTAGCAAGAGTGATATGATACACTTTTTCTATGCCTTTAACGCTTATGCAAATCC
>Ga0335397_10005241_pt1 | contig 17001 bp, 15 predicted proteins | sample MAT04_FD_205740 | JGI IMG/M metagenome (GOLD analysis project Ga0335397, IMG submission 205740) | Freshwater microbial communities from Lake Fryxell liftoff mats and glacier meltwater in Antarctica - MAT-04 (spades assembly) (version 2) ... | reverse complement strand
CGCGACCGATGGCTTCGGTGAACGGAGTCGCCGCAGGAGCGGGAGCCGCGCTGGCCTTCGGAGCGGGAGCCGATGCGGCGGGCCTGGGGGCAGCCGCCACCAGACCGTCCTCTTCGGTGCTCGCTCCAGAGCCGGAGAAGAACAGGAACCAGGCAGCCAGTCCGAGCAGGACGACGGCCGCGCCGCCACCCACGAGGACGAACAGCTTGCGACGATCGGACCCGCCGCTAGCAGAATCAGCATCGATCTGCTCGGGCGGACGCTCAGCAAGCGCAACGTTGGACTCGGTCATGTCAGTGCTCCTACTGGTTCTCGGTGCTCGTGGCGGGGCCGCCATTAGCGGCCGCGCCGGTGGTCTGGGGTGCGGCAGTCACTGTCGGCGCCATGAACACGCGAACCGACAGGTCGAGTTGCAACTCACCGCTGCCTGCGCCGGCAGCTGAGGTGGCTCCGGCTGCGGACGGCGTCGCCACCGCGACCTCGCCCACGATCATCGATCGCTGCAGGCTCTCCACCCGGCCGAGGAACTGAGTGAGTTCGGCATACGTGCCGACCACCGAGATCTTCACCGGAATTTGCTGCACACCGGCCGTCACCGTCGGCGCCGAATCCGGCGTCACCGGCTGCTGCTGCGCGGTCGGGGGGGCGGCTGCTGCCGGCTGGGCCAGCGCCTCGGGGTTCGAGGGCGCCAGAGTGATGAGTTCCACACCCGTGGCGCGAGCGATGTCGGAGAGCGACCTCACCATCGAGGGGAGGTTCGGTCCCTCCGGAAGCTGCTGCCGGATCTGGGCCAAGCGCGCCTGCTGGCGCGGAAGGTCCTGCTGCTGCGCCTTGAGCGTGACGATCTTGGCCTGCAGGGCGACATTGGACGTCTCCTGCGATGCCGTCTGTTCCTTGAGCGAGGCTGCTTCACTCCGGCGTGGCTGCACGAGCAGCATCACTCCGGCGACGAGAACCAGCACAACCGCCAAGGCGGTGCCGACGGCCCACTGACGGGACTTGGTCATGATCAGCTCCCCTTCGGCGTGTAGCGGCTGGACTTCGCAGCATCGGTCACAGTGACCGTCGCGGCGAAGTCAACGATGGATTCATTGGACGTGGTCGCGGCTTCGGACGAGGACTTGCTCGCGTTCGAGAAGTACGGGTCCACGTAGCCTTTCTGCTTCGCCAATGCGTCAAGGAAGGAAGCGACGTCGTTGTTCGTCGACGCCTGTCCTTCAAAGGTGACGGTGGCGATGCCGGTCTTGCCCAACGCGCTTTGAACGGCGCCGGCTCCACCGCCACCAAGATCCTGGCGGATGCTGAGGGCGGTCAAACCGATGCGGTCAGGAATGGTGAGGCTCAGGTCGTTCAGGTAGAACGACCACCGAACCTCTTCACCCATGGCGTTCGACAGTTGCGTCTCGGCCGTCTGCACGGCCGCAAACACCCGGGGCACCTCGGCGAACTGGTTCACCTGGGTCTGAAGCGTGGACCCGCTGGTCTGCGCCTCAGTGAGCGCGTCCTGAGCAGATGATGCCTGGCCGCCAGCTACGACGGTGAGCAGTGCGACGAGCCCTACTGCGCCGATAACTGCACCGCCCATGATGCCTTGTAGACGACGGAACCGAGCGGCGTCGCGGATCTCCGGGGGAAGCAGGTTGACCCGTGGGATCAGGACGGTCGTGTTCGTGGACTCGCGATTCAGCGTGAGCGTGCTCATGACGCGGCTCCCAGGGCCAGACCGACCGGCACAGCAGCCAGCGGCTCGAGGTAAGCGATCTGCTCGGGGGTCAGCCCGGTGCTCCCCATCTGCAAGGGAGCGATGGGGCTGCCGACGACGACAGGGATGCGCGTGGCCTGGGCCAGACGATCCGCGAGGCCGGCGAGTCGACCGCCACCACCGGACACCACAAGCGTGGAGATCGGGGCAGAGCCGGTCGAGGCGAGGTAGTAGTCGAGCGAACCCCGGACCTCGTCGACGAAGGCCTGTCCCGAGGCGTCCATGACGCGCGAGATGGTCTGGTCGTGCTGGTCTTCGGACATCAGGCTCGAGAGCCCGACCTCCTGCTTGAGCGTCTCGGCCTGTCCGACCGGAACACCCATGCGTTCAGCAACGGCCTCGGTGATGTCGGCGCCACCCATCAGCAGGATGCGAACGAATCGCGGGATGCCGTTCTCGTGGATCACGATGTTGGTCACGCGCGCACCGATGTCGACCACGGCCTCTACCCGCGCACCCGCGTCGGGATCGGCGGTGCCGGACAGCGAACGCAGCAGCGCGAACGAGGTGAGGTCGACCATCGATGGCACCAGGCCGGCGGCCTGGACCGCCTCGACGGCACTCATCACCATGTCGCGCGAAGCGGCGACGAGGAGACCCCGAAGCATGCGACCGCCCGACTCGGCCTCGTACTCATCGAGAGCGAGGAAGTCGAGGACCGCCTGGTCGACGGGTATCGGGATGAACTCCTGCACTTGGAAGGGCAGGGACTGCCGAAGCTCGTCGGCGGGCATCCACGGCAGGTCGACCTGACGGACGATCACCTTGCCGTTGGCGACGCCGATAACGACCTTCTTGCTCGAGAACTTGGTGTGGGCCCAAAGCTGCTTGATCGCATCGGCCACGGCGGCCGCGTCAACGACCTCGCCGTCGCGCACGCTGCCGTCGGGCAGGGCGACCTGGCCGAACTTCTCCAAGGTGATGCCGTTCTTTCCGAACGACAATTCAGCCGCTCGAACACCGGATGTGCCGATGTCGAGCCCGATGGCTGTGCGTCCTGCCACGTCGACCTTCCCTCGTCAGCGACCCTGAAGCCGCACGATGGATCGCTTGCGGCCCGGGGGCCGCACGATCACCTGGCGCAGGTGCGCGCAGGTATGTCCACAGAGGGGTTCGGCTTGTGAGAGGGCTGCCTTGAGCGGTTCGGGCGAATCAGGCGCCCAGGGACTTGACGTAAGCGTCGGCCAGGGGTTGCCCCACGAAGATGGCAAGGAGGGCACCAGCCAGCATGAAAGGGCCGAACGGAATCATGGTCTTGCGCCCGGCACGCCTGATCAGCATCAGGCCACCGCCGACGACGGCACCGAGCAGGAACCCGAAGAAACCCCCCACCACGAGGCTCCCCCAGCCCAAATACGCCAGGTATAGGCCCAGGACTCCCGCTAACTTGACGTCACCAAAGCCCATTCCGGCCGGATAGACCACGAGCAGGATGAAGTAGAAGACGAACAGCGCCAGAGCGCCTAGGCCGGCTCGGATCATGACGCCGGGTTCGCCGTTGGCCACCGAGGCAACGCCCAGCAGTACCGCTCCCACCCCGTAGGAGGGCAGCGTGAGCGCGTCGGGCAGCCGCTTCACGTCGAGGTCGATCAGCGCCAGAGCGACACCCACGGCGCCGAGATAAAGGAAGGCCGGCAGAACCCAGTCGTAGCCGAATCGCAGGGCCATCGCGCTGAACACCAGCGCGGTGAGGATCTCGACGGCCGGATAGCGGGTACTGATGGGTTCGGCGCAGGTGCGGCATTTGCCCTTGAGCAGGATCCAGCTAACGACGGGAACGTTGTCGCGCGGCGAGATTTCACTGCCGCAGCCCGGGCATCGAGAGCGCGGCTTGACGACCGATTCGCCCAGCGGCACCCGGTGGATGACCACGTTGAGGAACGATCCGACGACCAGACCGAGAAGGGCGCACAGCAGCACGAGAACGGTGATCACGTTGGCGGACGCTATCCCAGCCGACGCGGCTCATCGGGGCGCCACGACGCAGCAAGCACCCCGGATGAGCGCGTTCGGTCAGTAGGCGGGCTTGACCTCTCCGGTCGTTCGGCCCGACCACACCGCGTTCGTCCACTGCGGGAAGTACGGCGGCGACTGGAAGCGGAGCCGGGAGTCGTACCGGTAGTCCTTCAGGTAGCCGGCCGAACCCTTGCCAACGATGCCCCGCCACTTCTGCGCGATGGAGCCGTAGACGTTCAAGTCGCCGAGATTGCTGCCCCGGTCGTAGCTCTGCACCCAGAAGCTGCGTTGCAGTGTCTGGATCGAGGCGTAAATGTGGCGGTCGGTGCCGCTGGTCTCGATATTGGCCCAGGCGTTGCAGTTTCCGCCCGACGTGCCGGTGCACCGAACTGGGTGTTCGACCACCACGGAGTTGCCCGCCACAAGACCGGTCAGGCTCGTGCCTGCTGGGGTGCCCCCTGCTGCAACTCCATCAATCAGAAGGTCTCCTGTGATGATCACATTGTTCTGCGCCGCGATGGTCACCCGGCCCTTGACCGTGCCCTCGATGTACACGTTTCCGTTGCCGCAGAAGAAGGTCGGGACGTCGACGTTGAGATCGTCGGTGACCGGCAGACCGTCTCCAACCTGACCCACGGCGCACTTGGACTGGCTCGTCCAGTTCTTGACGTAGATGACCTGGTCATCGGGAACCGGCACGGTGACCGAACCAGTGCCGGTGAACGTTCCGCACCCCGCACCGGTCGAGGTGCCCTGACTGCGCGTGCTCCATACCGTCATGGTGCCGGCCGCGTTGAACCTGATGCGAGTGTCACCGGTGTACTGGCACCCCGGATACGTGCTGAAGTTGCTGGCATTGTCCGGCAGCAGCAGTACATCGGAGAAGCTGGCCCTTTGCCCATTGAGGTTTGGTGTTCCGCTCCCACGCTTGCAGTTGTTGACGTTGTAGGGGGTGTTCTTGCACGCCGTGGCTGAGGTCTCGTAGCTCTGCAGGAACCTCGGCGAGCCGGTGATCTGCGGAGTGTCGTTGAAGTGCACGCGACCATCGAGCGTGTCGCCGGTGATGAAGGTGATCTCGACACAACCATCGCCACTGGTTCGACCGTTCCACCAGTACTTCGCCTGCGTGGGGCCCGCTCGGCCGCAGTCGTTGTTCGGTGCACCGGTCGGATAGGCGACCGAGTTCGCCGGGTCGGCGCTCTCGAAGTCGGTGTAGTAGAGGAAGTCGGTGGAGCCGCCGCGCGATACCAGCACCTGGATGGTGCGTGAAGAATCGCGCACCTTGCCGGTCGAGGTCAGCCGAACCGCACCCTGGCTGTAGATCACGGAGGGATCGGCGTCGTAGTGGAACTTGCCAGCGGCTGGATCCGAGGGGTTGACGTTCTGCCATCCGACTGCGGTCGAGGAGATCCAGCCACACGTGTTGGTGCCAGCGTTCGGCCCACGCATCGCCGTGTTGGTGCAATCGACGCTCTGCCAGTACGCATCGTTCGCATTGAGCTTCGATACGTAGTCATCGACGCCGGCCTGAGCCGCAGCCAGCGAAGCATTCCAGTCCTGGTTCGCACGCGCCTGCGGCTCCACCGCCAGGGCGTAACTAAACGTCGCAGCAAGTAACAAGCTCAGCACAACGATCGAGCCCATCACCATGATCATGGCGATGCCGCTGTCATTGCGTGCTGCTGCCCGCAGTCGCAGGGCTTGGAGACGGTCTACCTGTCGCATGTTCGACCTCACGTCAGGGGGTGGGAACAGCGGTCTGCTGCACCGAGTCGGCGTTGGGAAGGGTGACCCGCTGGGTAAACGTGGTTCCCCGCACCTGGGGGCTCCGTTGCACCGAGATGACCACATCGACCGAGTCGACCCGGGGAAGGTCGCCCACCGACAGCGGTAGCGTCGAGAACGTGGTGCCACTGGAGTCGTAATAGGTGAAGAGCGTGGAAGTTGTCGACACGCCACGCGCGATGATCCGGCTCGGGACAACGCATCCTGGACCAGGGGTGCAGTACTGGTAGTTGAAGTCGGTAGCCGCATGCGGGTTAGGCGCCTGGATGGACTCGGTCAACTCACCGTTGCCGTTCACGATGTACGAGACGCGGCTGGGCCCTGTGATATTCGAGGGGTTGTTGATGTTGGCGTAGAACTGAACCGTTCGCGCGTTGCCCTGCAGGAACGCCGCCTGGTCGCACCCTGTGCAGGTGGCGTTCAACTGAGTCGGTCGCACAGCGGTTCGCAAGGTCTTGGTCATGGCTTCGATAGCCAGCTTGCCTTGCTGAACCTGATCGAGCCTGGCGCTGCTGCCGTTGAGGTTCTTCTGGGCAGTGATCGTGGTTGTGGCGACCATCGCGAGCACCACCGACAGAATGGAGATGACCACGACCATCTCGGTCAGCGTGAAGCCCTTGTCACCTGCGCCACGCCGACCGAGAGTGCGGACGCGGACGATGAGCGCTCGAGCACTCGAGCCGATAGGACGCGTCATACGACGGTCACCCCCATGGTCGTCGGTGCGTTGGTGGGTAGAAGGCCGGTGACAGTGGGCCAAGAGCCTGAGGGCGAGCGCCCCGTCACCCTCAGCACCCAGTTGCCCGCCGGGATCGAGGTGAAGAGTTGACCGGACGCATTGGTCAGGCCGAGCACGAGCGGGTTCTCCGTGGTCTCACACCCGACCGTCGACACCGGCGTAGCAGTGACAGTGGCATTGGCGACAGGTGTGGCCGTAGCGGTGGTCACATTGACGCGTACCGGGGCGAGCCGCCGGATAGCACTGGCGGAGCCGTTTGATGGCACGACGACCGCGGTAGCACGGCTTCCGCCGGCCGCTGCTGGGTCACTTTGGTTGCACGAGCCGGCCCACACGGTGTAGCCATCCGTGAAGGGCCACAAGGTGGTCAGGGAACCCGAGCCGCCAAGGCCAACGTCGCGAACGACTGTGCCCGAGGGCTGCAGGCCGGTGTTGGCGATGGTGACATCGCGCAGTCCGGTGGGGAGCGCATAGCCAGCTTCAGTTCCGAGCGTGACGTCAAGGCGCCCGGCACGGTCGTAGTAGAACTGGATCCGCGCAATGGTCGCTGGGGCTGCGGTGACGGGCTTGGTCGGCACGGCGGTGCCGTAGAAGTCGACCCATCCAGCGGTGTTGAGCGTTGCTGTGTAAGCACCTGACGTACCGACTGCCATCGATGCGCAGCCATCTTCGGCCGTGATGCCGTTGATCGTTCCGCCCGGCCCGGTGAGGGTGACGGGCACGTCTTCCTTGCCCAAGCCGTTGGCTCCCAGGACCTTGACGGCCACGAATGATGTCGATCCGGCCAGCACTCCCTTGGGCGGAGTCAGAAGCGTGTTGCCTTCGACTGGCTTCACCTGCCCCATAGCGGGCCAGGTGATCGAGACGTTCACTGCAAGCGTCGGGTAGGTCACGCCCGATCCCCCATCGCAGGCGCTCTGACCGGTACCGGCCGGCAGCCACTGGACGCGGCGGAAAACGGTGTAGGGGACGGAGTCAAGCGTCAGCGGCGTTCCTGCCGTTCCGCCAGGAAGCGGATTCGGGTTCAAGACATCGGGGTCGGCCGCAATGGCGAGTGGGCCTACCGCCGAGCCGTTGAACTGGTTGCGAACGATCTCGAGCTCACGAGCCACCAGGTTCGAGGCGGCCACTCGGTTCTTATCGAGCCGGGTCTTCTGGCTGGCGGCGATGAACCCCGCCATGATTCCGGTCGCTGCGATTCCGAAGATGACAATGGCCGCCATCAGCTCGACTAGCGAGATGCCAGCATCGCCCTTGGCGCGCATGCGCTGAAGGACCGATCCCCTGAAGACATGACTCGGCAACGCTTCCATGCAGCCCCTTTCGACAGGAGCGGATCTCCCCTTGAGCCTTCGTGGGCCATCTGGGGGACTCGACCACCCATCTGGCCCGTCTGGCAGCGCCTCTCGCCTGAGTTCTCAGCCCCCCAGGACACGACGAAGCCCCACCGCATGGATGGGGCTGTCGTGAGGGGGAGGTGGAACTGGTGCGTGCGAAGCGGTTCGAGAGAGCGAGCTGGGTCAACCGGTCAGTGACGACCCGTTTACTCCACCCGGCGTCGCCGTCGAGTTGCTGACGGGGCACGAGGTGGTGCCCTTGGCCTGAAGCCCGCCGGCCTGACTGTCGTAGAACCAGGTCACCGGCGAGTTCGCGTGCTTGGAGGTCAGGCAGAAAGCCTGGCCGCCCACGTAGTAGTCGACGGTGATGGTCACGAGTGCACTAGGCGTGATGCTGGCGGCATCAGCCTGCAGACCCGCGATGTCTGCGTAGGTCAGATAGCTGGCGAGGTAAGCCTCTTCGAACTGGGCCAAGGTCCGGATACCGGACTTGGCCGCCGTGTCGTACGCACGCTGCTTCTGGCCGAGGAACAAGGGAAGAGCGATCGCCGCCAGTATGCCAATGATGATGATGACGACGAGCAGCTCGATCAAAGTGAATCCCTCGTCCCGCTGGGCCATTTCGCGCAAGCGCTTCATGGTGCCTCCCTGGGGAACGGTTGTGACGCCGGCAGGGGCCTGACCGAGGTCGGTCAGGCCCCTGCCGCTAAAGCTGAGGTGTGTCAGATCACGGACAAGCCGTGGCCTTCTTCACGCCACCTGCATCGCTGTCGTAGACCCAGCTGACGCCGGCCACAACGTTGGTGTTCGTGGCGGTGAGGCAGAAGGTGCCAGTCGCCGCGGTGCTCGTGGCGATCGTGTTACCGGACGACACGGTGACAGCGTTACCGCCGACGGTGACCGTCTGACCAGCCTGGGTGATCGCCGGGTAGGTCTGGTTGTCGGTGAAGTAGGTCTCCATCTCGTTAGCAACGGTACGGAGGTCCGACTTCATCGAGGCCTCGGTCGCCTTCTTACGCTGGTTCAGGAAGACCGGGATGGCGATGGCGGCGAGAATGCCGATGATGATGATGACCACGAGGAGCTCGATCAGGGTGAATCCCTGATCCTTCTCATCGATGGACTTGCGGATGCGAGCGAGCATCAGATGGTCCCTTTCCGGATGAACCGAGAGCCTGCGGCGTCTGGTCCCCTACCGGTGCTTCGGGAAGAAGCACCGACCGAGGCAGCTGGGCTGACCGCGGGTGCGGTCCCCTGGCTTTGCGACCCCGCCTTGCGGCGGGTGTGCCCGTTCTGGCCGGGTGGCTCGTTGACAAGAAGTGCTTCGGCCCTGGGCGTCGCGATCTTGAGCGAAATGTTCGGGCGAGATCAATTCGTGATCCAAACGGCCGTTGAAACCAGTCCATACTGGATGAATGGGACAGGTCGTGGCTCTCAGGCACCTCCAGACGCACAGAAGTGGGACGGGCCCGAGGGCCCGTCCCACTTTCTGCGAAGGCTGAACTACTTGATGAGATCGAAGATCTTGAAGATGGGCATATAGAGGGCGATGATCATCGCTCCCACGACGCCTCCAAGGAAGCCGATCATCAACGGCTCGATGAGTGCGGTCAGCGACTCGGTCGTGGCCTCGACCTCTTGGTCGTAGAACTCGGCGATCTTGTGGAGCATCTCGTCGAGCGCACCAGTGTCTTCACCGACGGCCATCATCTGGACCAGCATCGGTGGAAACACCGGATGTCGGGCCAATGGCGCTGTGATCGACTCACCTTGACGCACCGAGTCCTGCACGTCGCGTACGGCTTTACCGATGACGGTGTTGCCCGTGGTCTCGGCCACGATGTCCAGGGCCTGGAGGATCGGCACGCCGGAACGCATCATCGTCCCAAGGTTTCGCGCGAATCGGCTGAGAGAGATTTTGGCGAAGAGCGTGCCGAAGACGGGGATCCGCAGCTTGAGCGGATCGACGAAGTTTCGAACCTGTTCGGTGTGCTTGACGCGGTTCCACACGATGAAGCCGACGATGGCAAACACGATGAAGAACGGAGCACCGAACTTCAGGATGTTCGACATGACGATCAGCAGCTTGGTCGGCGCCGGCAGTTCGCCACCGAGCGTCTCGAACATCTTCGCGAACACCGGCACGATGAACAGCAGCATACCGACGACGGCCACGATGGCCATCACGAAGACGACGACCGGATAGGTCATGGCTGACTTGATCTTGCTCTTGAGCTTGACCTCGGCCTCGTAGTTCTCGGCGATCTGCAGCAGGACTGCGTCGAGGAATCCTCCGACCTCACCAGCGCGGCACATGTTTACAAACAGGGGCGGAAAGACCCGCGGGTGCTTGGAGAGTGCCACCGACAACGCGGTTCCGACCTCGACGTCGTTGCGCACCTCGCCCAGGATGCGAGCGAGCTCCTTGTTCTCGGTCTGCTGCGACAGGATGTCGAGCGAACGGAGCAGTGAGAGACCGGCATTGATCATGGTCGCGAACTGGCGCGACATGACAGCAAGGTCCTTGAGCTTGACCTTGCCACCCATGCCCGGGATCTTGAGCTCGCGCTTCATCCCGGGGTTGAACTCGTTGATGCTGAGTGGCGCGTAACCCATGCTCTTCAGCTTGGTGGCCACTGCCGCCGGGGTGTCGGCCTCGATCTTCCCCTGCACAACCTTCCCGGAGCGATCGCGCACCGAGTACTGGTAAGTCGTTGTCGATGACATGCTGGCCCTCTCAGCTTCGGCCGGTGAGTCTGTTGAAATCCTCGAGGTGATGACACTTCTCCAGGCCGACGTCGTAGGTGACCCGACCCTTATTCACGAGGTCGGCCAGGTGTTGATCCATGGTGTGCATGCCGTGCTGGGCGCCGGCCTGCATGGACGAGTAGATCTGGTGGGTCTTGCCTTCACGGATCAGGTTGCGGATGGCCGGGGTGGCCACCAGAACCTCGGTTGCCACGGCACGCCCACGACCATCAGCGGTCTTTGCGAGCGTCTGACACACGATCCCCTGCAGGGTTCCAGCCAACTGGACCCGCACCTGCTGCTGCTGATTCGCGGGGAACACGTCGATGACACGGTCGATCGTTTGCGCCGCATCCTGCGTGTGCAGTGTGGCGAAGACCAGGTGCCCGGTCTCTGCAGCGGTCAACGCCACCGAGATTGTCTCGAGGTCGCGCATCTCGCCCACGAGGATGATGTCGGGGTCTTGGCGCAGGGAGTGCTTGAGTGCGGATGAGAAGGAGTGTGTGTCCTCCCCCACCTCACGCTGGTTCACCAGGCAGCCCTGGTGGCGGTGCAGGAACTCGATGGGGTCCTCGACCGTGAGGATGTGATCGCGGCGCTGACGGTTGGCCATGTCGATGATCGCGGCGAGCGTCGTGGACTTGCCCGATCCGGTCGGACCTGTGACCAGAACGAAGCCGCGCGGCAGCATGGCGAAGTTGGACACCGACGGCGGAACTCCCAGCGCTTCGAGCGGCTTGATCTCGTACGGGATGAGGCGGAATGCCGCACCGAGCGCGTCGCGCTGGCGATACAGGTTGACGCGGAAGCGGGCACGGCCCGGCACCGAGTAGGCGAAGTCGAGCTCGAGTTCGGCCTCGAACTTCTCCCGCTGACGCTGCGTGATCGCGGCATACATGACGCGCTGGATCACCGGCGGCGTCAGCACGGGGTGGTGCTCCATCGACTCCAGCTCGCCGCTGATGCGAACCATCGGACGGCTGCCGGTGGTCAGGTGAAGGTCGGAGGCACCGCGCTCGAGAACCTCGAGAAGGATGTCTTGCAGGACGATGTCTTCTTCCGACACCTGGTGCTCGGTGGTAGCGCGGCGAAACTCCGATCCAGCGTTGTCCAACGCCAGGCCCGGAGACTCGGGCTCGACCTTCGGCGCGGCTTGGGCCGCTTCCATCGCCATCAGCGCTTCGGGCGCCAGCGAGGGGACGTAGGGAGCCGCTTCGGGGACATCGGCGATCGGGGCCAGCGTCACCGGGGCATCAGCCTGCGGTGCCGAGGCCGGAGCGGCCTGAGGAGTCTGGGGCTGAGCGTGGGCGGGCTCTACGCCTGCGGGCTCGCCCTGCGTCGGCTCCACCAGGGCGAAGGGTGCGGCGGCAGCGGGTGCCGCCCGATCCTCGATCACCTGGGCGGTCGCCGACGTTTGGACCATCGGGGCATCAAGCGGCTCGAGCATCGTCGTGCTGGCCGAGGGGGCCACCACGGGTGTGGGGATCGCGGCGCTGGCGAAGCGGTCCGGCGGGGGTCCTGGGGTTGCAAAAAACCCGTCATCCATCGCGGTCCACGCGCCGGAGTCCTTCGACTCGTCGTCGTTCTGCGCCGGTGCCGGCGCGAAACCATTGCTTTCCACTCCAAGCCTCCTTGAACGCCCCGCTCACGCGGAGGTTGTCCCCGTCAGCATCGGTCGCCTTCGGGCCGGTCTTGAGTCCTGACGTCGTGCTCACACCACGACGCGGAGGATCTCGTCGATGGAGGTGACCCCCTGAAGCACCTTGGCGATGCCGTCATTCCGCAGCGTGACCATGCCGGAGCGCAGGGCCGCCTCGTTGATGGCCGTTGCCGGAGCGTGCTCAACGGCCAGGCGCTCGATCTCCTCGTTCACGATCATCACCTCGTGCAACGCAAGCCGGCCCTTGTAGCCAGTACTTGAGCACGATGAGCAGCCGACCGGCCGGTAGAGGGTGGGTGTGCCTTGCTCGAGCATCCATTCGGCCCGAGCCGCCACCAGGGCCTCTTCGGTGGGGACGTAGGCCTCCTTGCACTTGGAGCACAGGCGACGGGCCAGTCGTTGGGCCAGCACGGCGTCGACCGCCGAGCCCACCAGGAAGGGTTCGATGCCCATCTCGGTGAGGCGAGTAATCGCCGACGGCGCATCGTTGGTGTGCAGGGTGGACAGCACCAGGTGACCGGTAAGGGCGGCTTCGACCGCGATCTGCGCGGTCTCGTGGTCCCGGATCTCACCGATCAGGACGATGTCCGGGTCTGACCGCAGGATCGAACGAAGCGCAGCGGCGAAGGTGAGTCCGGCCTTGGGGTTCGTCTGCACCTGGTTGATACCAGCAAGGCGGTACTCGACCGGGTCCTCGACGGTGATGATGTTCACCTCTGGCCGGTTAACGATGTTCAACGTCGCATACAGGGTCGTCGACTTTCCGGACCCTGTCGGGCCGGTCACCAGAATCATGCCGTAGGGCTTGATAAAGCTCTCGGAATAGCGGTCGTAATTGCCCTGGCTGAACCCCAAATCCGAGAGGTTGAGCATGGCCGTGGAGTTATCGAGGATTCGCATTACGACCTTTTCGCCCCACACGGTGGGGAGGGTCGCAACGCGAAGGTCGATCTTCTTGCCGTGCGCGGTGACCGACAACCGACCATCCTGCGGGATCCGACGTTCGGCGATGTTGATGTCGGCCATGATCTTCAGTCGACTGATGACACCGGACTGGATCGACTTGGGCGAGCGCATGACCTCGTGCAGAACACCGTCGATGCGGTAGCGCACCCGGAGGTCGTGCTCGGCGGGCTCGAGGTGGATGTCGGAGGCTCGGTCCTGGATCGCCTGCGTGATCAGGAGGTTCACGAACTTGACGATCGGCGCCTCTTCGACGACCTCTTTGAGGCCGGCGAGGTCGTCGGCCTCTCCTTCGTCGGCGTCCTCGAAAGCCGTCGTCAAGTCGTCGAGATCGGAGTCGGCGCGGTAGTAGCGGTCGATCGCGGCGCTAACGTCAGCGCGGGTAGCAACAGCTGGCAGCACTTCGTAGCCGCTGATCGTGCGGATGTCGTCGGCCGCGAAGACGTTGGCCGGATCGGCCATAGCCACCACGATCCGACCCTCTTCGAACGCGATCGGGATGGCCATGTGCTGGCGGCACACCGAACCGGGAACGCGGGCGAGAGCTGAGCCGTCGACGGGGAAGTCGCTGAGGTCGATGAAGCGTAGACCGATCTGCTGGGCCAGGGCAGCCACGAGCTGCGACTCGGTCAGAATCCCTTGGTCGACCAGGACGCGCCCAAGACTGCGGCCGAGGTTCTGGTGCTGGTCAAAGGCGGAGGTCAACTGGTCCGGCGTGACGAGTCCGCCCTCGATCAGGATGTCGCCGAGCTGCTTCACCGCATGCCTCTCTCGAAAGTTTGGACCCCAACGGCCGAACCCCGAGAGGTTCCCTGTGTGGTCATCGGCAAGTGGCGATCGATCTGAAGTCGCAACGCATTGAGCTCAGCCAGGTCTCGCGGGGTGCCAGTTGCCGTGATCGCCGCGCCGGCCAGGTCCAACCGTTGGGCCGCCAGATCCGGTCGTTCGGCCAACAGAGCCAACTCGACCGGGACGAGAGCAAAACCCGCATTAAGGGGCGCCATGCGTGCCACAGCAGGCGCCGCCATTGCTTCGGCGGCCATGAGGTCACCGGACTTGGCGAGAGCGGAGGCACGGACGACGACCGTCCACGGATCCATCCGAGCCGATGACGCGGTGCAGGTCATGAGCTCGATTGGCGGGTCGGATACGGGCCCTGCGGCAGTCCATCGCCGAAGTTCGTCCAGGCATTCGCTGACCGGGCGTATCGCGGCTGGCGCACGGACGCGCCCATCGTCGGCTGCGACCCCAAAGGTCGCGACAGTTCGCCATCCCGGAACAACGTCGGTGGGAGCCGCAGCGTCCTGGGCGCCACTGCCCGCCAGGCCGAAGACCACCGCAAGTGCGACCGCGACGAGCACCGAAGCGTGACGGCGATGAGTGGCATCAGGCAAATGGGCGACGGATCGTTCGTCGGGCGCAACGTCGTTGCTGGGAGCGCCCGCCGCCGGATGTACGACGAGGGCGGTGAGTACTGCGGCGAGGACGAGGAGGCTGGGATAACTCCAGTCGAAGTCGACGGCCGCATGAAGCATGAGGGCGCCAACACCGAGGGCCGCACCGATCTCCCACACTCGTTCGGGTGCTCCGTCGTGTCGGAACGCGGACCAGATCACCCTGACCGCTATCAACAGAACAACGAGGGCGCAGGCCAGAACACTGCCACCCAGCACGATCCCACCGTCGACGAAGGCCTGCAGGAAGCCGTTGTGCACCAACGTGGTACGAGTGGCCGAGTTCCCGACGTTGACCATTCCGGCAGTCCCGAAGCTGTCAGCGCCTGTTCCCACGAACAGGTTCTCCCGAGCGATATTCAGAGCCGACTTCCAGTATTCGAGCCGTGCCATGCCGTTGCCCACCACGCTTTGGTCGCGGGCCGCAAAGCCGGAAGCGGAGGCGGCGACGGGCATCAGCAAGCTCGACGTGAGGATCCATGCGAATAAGACCGTGCCCGCACCAAGGGCCGCGAACTGACCGAGTCTTCGCCAGCTACGCCAAGCCAGACCAGCGGTCACCAGGCATCCCAGAGCCAGGATCGCGAGGCAGGCGCGCGAACCCGAAAAGTAGGTGCCCGCGGCTGATGCGATGAACACTGGGGCTGCCAACGCACGGACCCGGCCCGTGCCCAGGAGAAACACAGCAGCAGCCAGAAGACCGCATCCGATCATGAAGGCGGCGAACTGGTTGTGCCAGAAGAACGTGCCACGCATCAGGCTGCTCGTATCGCCCACGCCGAACCACGGCCACCAGGCCGAGAAGAACTGATCGAGGCAGGCCACGAAAACGACGATGCCCACCAAGGCAGCGTTGCCACCGCGCTTCAACCACGCGGCCACAATCAGATACAGCAGGCCGGCGACCAACCACGTGGCTGCTTCGTCGAGACCATCACCGCGGCGCGGCGAGAACAGAACAGCCACGAACGCCCCGCCACCGGGAAAAAGAGCCAGCAGATGTCGCCTGGGCAGAGAACCGATACCACTCACCACAAGAGCTGGGAGCAGGATCACCAGGCCGAGGGTGAGGATCCCGGGGTCGCGCCCGCCGAATCCATGGGTCAACGGGATGAGCCACACCAGCAGGGTCACCAGCACGATCGCATCCACACCGTGGTGGGTCACGCGCTGGGAAGCGGCTGAACGGAACCGTTCCATCGCACTCGGCTCGGTGGCGGCGCGGGCCCCCGAGGCGTCGGCGTCCGCCTCGGCCTCGGCCTCCGGAGCGTGTCGCACGATCAACGAGGGCATCCCCTCACATCGGCTGATTCGCTGCTCGTCTTTAGGCCGAATGGGTGACGGACGGCTTAGGCCGAATGGGTGACGAGCTCGGGAAGGGGTCGAGCGAACGATCGCGGGATCTGGCCCCATGGAGGAACGACGACCGGCCAGGCAGACGTGTGCGGCTCGGGCCATGGCCCCCAATGGGTCTGGCCGGCGGGCTCGTGCGCTGACGTCGAGCGCACCGAGGGAACGGTAGGTATATCGAAGCGCTCGAAGTCCCGGGCCAGCACGCCCGCCATGAGCTTGACCCGCTCCGGGGCCGGCGGGCGGGCCATGGATGCGCTCGAGGGGTGGATGGGGGGCGGCATCCGCCGCACCACGGCCTCGAGCAAAGCGTCATCTATAGCCGGCGCATGATGGCCCACCTGCGCTAGCTCGGAGACGTCGTCGTTGACCGGATGCGGCGTCACATCGGTAGGTGGTGCTTGGGACAGAACGACATCGGAACGGTCGGCTGCCGACAACGGATCGTGCACGCGTTGCTGCGGAATGAGCGGTGCCACGTCGCGGCCCACCAGCGGCACTCCGGGCAGGATCGTGCCCGGAGCAGGCTGCAACACGACCACGTCCTGGCGAATGCGGAATCGACTCACGGAGTCACCTCACGGCTGGTGCGGTCGGCGTCTTCTCGCCAACTGCGGATCGGGGCCGATCAACGGCATCAAGCACCTCGAACAGCAAGGACAGGAGCACGTTCTTCACGGTTGGCTTGTCGGTCGCGTCGACCGGCAGCACAGGAACATGTGAGGCAGCCCCGACTGCTGAGCGCAGGCGGTTGGCGAGGTCGTCATCGACCGAGTCGACGCGGTTGACCGCGATGACGAAGGGCACCGGTGCCATCGTCGTGAAAGCAGAGAGGATGCCAGCTGCTTCGGCCAGCGATTCCTCGCGAGCGGGGTCGATGAGCAGGATGTATCCGAGCATTCCTTCGCCGAGGATCTCCCACATAAAATCGAAACGATCCTGACCTGGCGTACCGAATAGATACAGCACAAGATCGCTATCGATGGTGATGCGTCCGAAGTCCATCGCTACCGTGGTTTCGGCCTTGCGAGCCTTCGTTTCGTCGGTGATGTCTCGCTCGGTCGAGAGCACGGTGATCTCGCTGATCGTGCGGATCAGCGTTGTTTTGCCGGCAGAGAACGGTCCGGTGACGACCACCTTGACGGCCTGACCTCCCCTGCGACGTCCAGCGCGCGCCATGTCAGAGCCCCCTCACGCCGGCGATCAGCCTCAGGACGAGGGATCGGTTGAAGAGCGGATCGGCATCC
>Ga0335397_10005240_pt1 | contig 17001 bp, 13 predicted proteins | sample MAT04_FD_205740 | JGI IMG/M metagenome (GOLD analysis project Ga0335397, IMG submission 205740) | Freshwater microbial communities from Lake Fryxell liftoff mats and glacier meltwater in Antarctica - MAT-04 (spades assembly) (version 2) ... | reverse complement strand
GGATCGACGTAGACGACCCGCGCCGGCACCGCCGTCGACTGACCAGGAAACACGACCGCGATCGTGTCGGCGCTCTGCACGACGTGCCGCGCCGTGAGGATCAGCCCATCGCCGCGGATCACCACGCCGCTGCCATGACCCGCGCGCGCGATCGCGATCAGCCGACTCTGGTGCGACGAGCGCCCCTCCGCGAGCCGCGTGCCGACCCCCGTCAGCGCAAACACGCGCACCGTCGCGCGATCCACCGGACGCAGCTGAAAGCCGGCCGCTGACAGCGCCGTCGTCGCGCCCGCGGTGTTGCCCGGCGGGAGCACCGGCGGCGGTGGTGTCTCTGGCGGCGCAGGCGGTGGCGTCGCGGGCGCGGGCGTTGTCGGGGAGGGCGCAGTTGGGGAGGGCGCGGTCGGCGCCGAGGGCGAGCGCTGCGCCGCCGCAGAGGCGGTGACGAACAGTGCGGCGAGCAGCGCGACGAGCGGCATGGCGACGAGCGCGCGTGATCGCTGCGTCGCGAGGAGCGCGTGGGTTCTTGCAGTCTCGAGGAGGGCGCGTGATCGCGGTTTGGTGACGAGCGTGCGTGATCGCGGTGTGATGTGCGGCATCAGAGGATCCGGAAAGAGTCGAAGAAGCGCGCCGCGTCCGGATCGCGCGTGGGAGTCGCAGTGGTCGGCAGCGTGGCGCGCACGTCGTAGAGGCGCGTCTCGGTGGTGAACAGCCGCACGACCAGCGTCGCCGCGCCGCCCGGTGCAGCGAGCACCACCTCGCGCCCGGCATAGCCTTGCACCTGCAGCGCCCGCTCGCTCTGCACGCGATAGCCCTGCTGCACTAGCGTGTCGCGCACGCCATCGAGCTGACCGCGCGGCGGCCGCTCGTCGTATTGCGTCAGCGTCACCCGATACGAGCGCCCCGCATCGCCGACGGCGTACGTCAGCGCGTGCTTGGTGCCGCTGCCCGTCTGCACATCGAGCGCCTGCCGCGTCGGCCGCCCCGGCATGCGCACCGCGAAGTCCGCCGCGTGCGGCGATCGATAGAGCCACGCCTGCGCGCCCGGCTCGAGCTGCCCTTGCCCGACGCGATCCGGCCGGTCGCCCTCATCGAGCCGCATCGACTCGAAGAACCGCCGCGCATCACCGGCGATGCTCGCCTCGACGCTCCGCGGAAACGTCACCGACGCCGAATACGTCGCCGTGCGCCCCACGTAGAACTGCACCACGCCTGTCGCGCCGTATTGCGCCATGTCGATCACCACCTCGACCCCCGGATAGCCCGCGACCTCGAGCGGACGCTGCGAGCGAACCGTTGCGCCGAGCCGCGTCGCCGCTGCGCGCATTGAGTCTGCGAGCAGCCGGTCGACGTCCGCGAGCTCCTCCTCTTCGTGCGGAATCGCCATCACGGTGAATTGCGCCGGCCCCGGCACCGAGAGCTCCGCCGTCAGCGTCGCGTCATCATTCGCCGCGCTCCGCGTCAGCACCGGCGTCCCCGGCATCTGAAACACGAAGCCGGTGTACGCGAGCCGCCACAGCGGCCAGCTCCCCGTCGACGGCGTGTACATCAGGCCGCCCGACGCGACGCCCGTTTGTCGCGGCGACGCTGCACACGCGAGCGAAAGCAGCAGCACGACCGAAGCGAACGCGATCCGCGCAACCCGCATGGTGACTACGTCCTTGATGGAGCCCATCGAGCGAACAGAATTATCACAGCGGTGTGGGTGGGCTCAAGCGGCACGTTTGGTGGGCGCCTGCACGACCTGTCCGCGGCGGACGCACCTACGGATTGGGAACCAAGTGCGCCAGCTCGAGGCCGCCGGGACACGAAGCGCGCATGCGCGCGTCGTTGGCCACGCAGCGTGGCGTCGCCCCGTCGAAGACAAACCCGATCAGGCCGCTGCCAGCGATGGCGGGAGCGTCGACTCGAAGGTCGAACGGATACCCTACGAATAGTGAACGCGATTCGCGTGGCGAGGCGAGATCGCTCCACGCGACTGGAAGGTCGCGGAAGAAGCTCGACCAGCAGTGCAGCATGCCAGTGAAGTCGGCGCTGCAGAATGAGCCGCCGACAGATCGGATCCAGCGAACTGCGTCGAGACCATTCCGCCGAGCGACCAGCAAAACGCATCCCCGTCCGCCAGGGCGCACATCGCATATTGACCTACGAGAGGCAGCGCTCTTGGCACCGCGCCCGGCTACTCGACGACGACGCCATACTTCACGAGCAAGCCGGGCAATCCGCGCAGCGCGAAGCGCGCGCCCTCGAGCGCATTGAGCTCGGGGTCGAGGCTGAAGTCGATTGCGGTCGTGAAGTCCGCGCCAAGCAGGCGCGTGCGATGAAAGATGGCGCGCGCGAGGTCGCACTCGTCGAACGTGGCTTGGCTGAGATCCGCCTCGCTGAAGTCGGCGTCGGGGAGGGCGCAGCGCGTGAAAGAGGTGCCTGCCATACGTCTCCCGACGAACGAGGCATATCGCAACTGGCACTCTGTGAAGCCCACCGAGAAGAGCATGTCGTCGCAATCGGCGAACACCGCACCGAGCAGCTTGCAGTCGACGAACGCGACATTGCGCAGCGCGGTCCCGCTCAGCTTCACCGACGCCAGATTGCAGCGCTCGAAGAGGCAGTCTTCGAAGCGCAGGCGCGATAGATCCGCACCGGCGAGCTCACAGCCGACGAAGCGCAGCCGCTCGATCTCGCCACCCTGCGCGCGAATCTGCGCCGCGTCGACACCGGTGTGCACGCTCGCCGGCGGGAAGTCGGCGGGCGTCAGCGGCGTGGCGTGAGCCGATGTCGAGCGAGTCGTGGGTTTGCGGCGAGGAGGCATGATCGGCCGGCGCAGCGTAGCGCAGCCGCGCCAGGCGTCGCGCGACCCCACGACGCCGACACCCCTCGCGCGCCAGACCGGGTCAGTCTCCGTGCCTACTCCGGGCTTCCGTCACCATTACGCCTGCACGCGAGCGTCACCCAATCGATCGCGCGCGTCGCACCCACGCCGACTCCATCGTCTCCGTGACGACGTCCTCCCAGAGCGCGCGGGGCCAGCGGAACGCCGAGGCGAGCGCATCCGACCACTCGGCGATGGGCCGGGGCGCGACCTCCAGCAAGAAGGGCGCGATCGTCACGCGGCGCGTCGGCGTGAAATAATACGCCAGCGTCCCCGCGATGGGATCGATGGTGTCCGGGTCTTCGGCAACGGCTTTGCTCTGATGCACGAGTCGCGCACCGACTGTCAACTCCACCCACGCTCGCATCGCCACGACACACCTCCCCGCCTCTCCTCCCTCGTCTCCCCGCCTCCGCCGCGGGTGAGGATGGCTTTGCGCTCGGCGGTCGCGCGGTCGGGCCATTCGGTGTTGGGGAGGTCGGCTTCGCGGCTCGGGCAGAGCTCGGCGAGGGGGCAGGCTGCGCAGCGGGGCTTGCGGGCGAGGCAGATGTAGCGGCCGTGGAGGACGAAGCGGTGGCCGGTGTCGATCCACGCGTCTTCAGGAAAGAGGCGCATGAGGTCGGCTTCGACTTTCTCGGGGGCGTCGTGCTCGGTGAGCTCGAGGCGGCGGGCGACTCGGCCGGCGTGGGTGTCGACGGTGACGCCGCTCGCGATCCGGTAGGCGGTGCCGAGGACGACGTTGGCGGTCTTGCGCGCGACGCCAGGAAGCGAGGTGATCTCGCCGACGGTTCGCGGGACTTCGCCGCCGAATTGCGCGACGACGCGGGCTGCTGCGCCGCGGATCGACTTGGCCTTGTTGCGGAAGAAGCCGGTCGCTTTGACGACGACCTCGACGTCTTCTTGATCGGCGGCAGCGAGCGCGGCTGGCGTCGGCCAGCGCGCGAACAGCGCAGGCGTAACCTTGTTGACCATCTTGTCTGTGCTCTGCGCGCTGAGGATCGTCGCGACGAGCAGCTGCCAGGCGTTGCTGAAGTCGAGCTCGCATGGCGGCTCGGGCAGCGTCGTCGAGAGGCGCGTGTGGACGGCGGCGGCGCGCTCGAGGACGTCGCTGACGAGCTTTGGCGAGCGCTTCGCCGTGCGCTTCGCCTTCGGCGCGGACTTGCCCATCGGTTTCGCTTTGGCCATCGGCGCGCAAGCTACACAGGATCGCGGTGGGTGGCCATGCGCGCCCGGAGCGACTAGGGTCCGCCACCGTGAGCGTCCTCCTCTTCATTCCTTGGTTCCGCGCCGAAGCGTGGATAGTCCCGCTTCCGTTCGGCATCGAGCTGCCGATTCAGCCGTTCGGTCTGCTGGTCGCGACTGGCGTGATGCTCGGCTACAAGCTCGGCGAACGACGCGCGAAGCAGGTCGGGCTCGACCCGCTGGTGTACGCCGATCTCGTCGCGCACATCCTCGTCGGCGGCTTCGTCGCAGGTCACGTGCTCGACGCGATCGCGTATCACCCCGAGCAAGTCGCCGACGACTTTCGCCAGATCACGAATGGCACCTTCTGGAAGGACGCCGAGGACGGCATTCGCTTCCCGTACACGCTCAAGCTGTGGGCGGGCCTGTCCTCGTTCGGCGGCTTCACCGGCGCTGCGCTCGGCTCGATCGTGTGGAAGCTGCGGCGCAAGGTGCCGCTCATCGCGGTCAATGACGTCGTCATCTGGGCGCTGCCGTTTGGCTGGCTGTTCGGCCGCATCGGCTGCTTCGTGGTGCACGATCACCCGGGCATCGTCACCGACTTCCCGCTCGCGGTCGCGGACTACCAAGTGGGCTATCCGCCGTACCAGCCGCGCCACGATCTCGGGCTCTACGAGGTTTTCTGGTGCCTCGGGATGCTGCCGATTCTCTGGTGGCTGCAATACAAGAAGCTGCCGCGCGGCTTTTTCCTCGGCTTTGTCCCGACGATGTACGCGCCCGTGCGTTTCGGCTTCGACTTCCTGCGCGCGAGCTCGGAAGAGCTCGGCGATCACGCAGACCCGCGCTACTTCGGACTGACGCCCGGTCACTACGCTTCGCTCTCGCTGCTCGTGGTCGGCCTCGCGTTCTTCTGGCGCGTCTACAAGGGCCCACCGATCGAGCTGCCGGAATACGCGCAGTGGACTCCGGAGAAGGAAGCAGCGCGCGAAGCGGTGCTCGCGAAGAAGGACGCCAAGGCGAAGCCAACCGCGGGCGGCTCCGGCTCCGACAAGGCACGCAAGAAGCCTCGACGCTGACGCGCGCTGGCCCTCGACGATGACCCTCGCGCGGAGAGCGCTCGACGGAGTGCGTCGCTCCCGTACACTGACTCGGCATGGCGCAAGGAGTCGCAGCGAGGCGGCGCTTTCCGGGGACTCTCGGCGTCGTCCTGTCGCTGTGCCTGCACCTGACCTTTGCGCTCGTCGTGTGGCGCCTGCCGCCGTCGCCGTTTCGCGCGCCGCAGAGCATCGAGATTGCGCTCGCGATCGTTACGCCAGCGCACCCGCCGAGTTCGGGCAGCGGCGCGCGGCCGACGGACGCCGAGCGGCTGCGGCCTGGTGGCGGGCTCTCGGCGCAGAACATCGACGCGTTCGAGCGCGGTCAGGGCGGCGATGGCGTCGGCGCCAACGCGGTGATGTTGTTTCCGCGCGCGGATGAGCTGACGCAGCAGGACAGCATCATGAACGCGGTTGGCGTCGCGCAGATGCAGCGTATTCGCACCGCCGGCGATCAGGCGACGCGCGAAGATCGCCGCGCGACGCCGCATCCGGGCGATGTGCCGTTCCTCGCGTCCGGCGAAGGTGTGCATCCGGAGCGACGCCCGGTGGCTGGGCAAGATCCGCGCGAGGGTGCGCGCCAAGCGCCGGTCGCGTCGGTCGCTGGCGAGAACGTCGCGCGCGCGCCGCGTGGTGACTCTGCGGCGCCGAGCGCCACTGGCGCGGAGACGAACCTCGGCACGCAGAGCGCGTCTCCTGGTCGTGGCATCGTGAGCGGCGCAGGCACGCGCGAGAGCGAAGCGGCGCGGGTCGCGAGCGGGCGGCCGCCAATCGATGAGGGTCCGGCCGCGACGAGCAGCGACTGGCGCGATGCGCGCGTGCGCGACAACCACGACGCCGAGCTGCTCGCCGCGCGCATGATGCAGTCGCTCGCCGACACCAGCGAACACGGCGGACGCACCGTCGGCGCGGGCAGCGGTGGCGTCGGCGGCGGAGGCGCGGCGGGCTCGGGCGGAGGCGCAGCGGAGGGCGGCCGCGCGCGCGCCTACGGACCCGGCGGCGGCGCGTACGACGCGCTCGACACGAGCAGCTCGCGCTACGAGCGCTGGTTCCTCGACCAGGTGTCGCGCGTCGATCGCGCGCTCGTCTTCCCGCGCACACGGCAGCTGTCGATGGACCAGGGAACGAGCGTCTATCGCCTCGTCGTGCGCGGCGACGGCTCGCTCGCATCGCCGCCGCATCTGCTGCGCTCGAGCGGCTTTCGCGATCTCGACGAGGCCGCCCTCGTCGCCATCCAGCGTGCCATTCCATTCAGCCGCGTCCCCGATGCGCTGCTCGGCAATCGCGACTCGCTGCGCGTCACGCTACCAGTCCATTTCGTCAATCCGCTCGTGCAGTGAGCGCGTGCACTCAGCGCTTCGCCGGGAACTTCGACAGCTTGCGCTGAAGCGAGCGGCGGTGGACGCCGAGCAGGCGCGCGGCCTGGGAGACGTTGCCGGCGCAGTCGGCCAAGACACGCTGGATGTGCTCCCACTCGACGCGCGCGAGCGAGGGGACCTGCGCGCGATCGTCTTCGCTGCGCGCTTCGCCGCCGCGCCCGTCGAGCGCTGCGAGGATGCGATCGACGTCGGCGGGCTTCGTCAGGTAGTCGCGCGCGCCGGCACGCAGCGCCTCGACGGCGGTGGCGATGCTGCCGTAGCCGGTGAGCACGACGATGGACGTCGCCGGATCGATCGCCGCGAGGCCGCGCACGATCGCGAGGCCGTCCATCACCCCACCGAGGCGCATGTCGACGACGGCCCACTCGGGGCTGTCGGCGCGCGCGAGGGCGAGCGCGCTCTCGCCGTCGTTCGCGCCGCGGACCTCGTGACCACGGCGCGTGAGGGCGGCGACGAGGCGCTCGCGGAAGACGTCGTCGTCGTCGACGACGAGCACAGCGCGCGCGTCTTCGGCGCTGATCGCCTCCACACTCATGCGCCCTCTTCGACGGCGGTTCGCGGCAGCTCGAGGATCGCGCGCGTGCCACGGCCGACCGCCGACTCGATTCGCAACCGGCCGCCGAGCTGCTCGGCGACGGAGCGCGCGAGGAACAGCCCGAGGCCGAGACCGCGCGCGCCCTTCGTCGTGTAGAACGGCTCGCCCGCGTGCGCGAGCGTCGCCTCGTCCATGCCTGCGCCGTGATCTTCGACGACGAAGCGCAGCGCGCCAGGCTCGTCGCGCGCGCTCAGCTCGACCGGACCGCCGCCGGTCGACTGCGCGTCGAGCGCGTTGCGCACGAGGCTGCCGATCGCCTGCGCGAGCGCGACGCGCGGCAGCGCGACCGGCGTCGAGGTCGCGTCGCTCAGCGTCACGCGCGCGCGCTCGGCAGGCGAGAGCCGCGCGGCGATCTCGTCGAGCAGCGCGCCCGCGCGCATCGACGACGGCGCCTCGCCAATCGGCTCGCCGGCGCGATAGCTCAGCTGGTCGAGGATCGCGCGGCAGCGCTCGACCTCGGCGCGAATGAGCGCGGCGTCTGCGGCGAGCGGCGTCCCTGCGGACGCATCGAGCGCGAGCTCACCAGCGATCACCGAGATGGTGGCGAGCGGCGTCGCGAGCTCGTGCGCGGCGCCCGCGGCGAGCGTGGCCACCGCAGCGAGACGCTCGCTTCGCGCGACTCGCTCACGCGCAGCGGCGAGCTCTGCCTCACGCTGAGCGAGCGCGGCGGAGACGCGACCGACGAAGTGCGCGACCAGCGCGGCGGCGATCGCGAACGCGACCCACATGCCGAGCAGATGCACGCTGACGGTGCCCTCACCGAGGCGCACCAGCATCGGGACCGGCACGTGATCGTAGAAGAGCAGCCCGAAGCTGAGCGTCGCCAGCGCGGCGATCGCATAGGCCGAGGGCGCGCCGAGGACGACCGCCGCGAGCGTGACGTGGACGAGATAGAGCACGCTGAACGGGTTCGCGGGCCCGCCGGAGAAGTAGAGGAGCGCGCTGAGCATCAGCACGTCGAAGGCGAGCACGCCGCCGATCGCGGGGCGCGTGAGGACGCCGCCGCGCGCGACCCAGATCGAGAGCAGCAGGTTTGCGAGCGCAGCAGCGCCGACGAGCGAGAGCAGCGGCACCAGCGGCAGCGCCATGCGCAGCACGACGAGCCCGGTGAGCAACGCGGCGGCTTCGGCTAGCACGGCGCCCCAGCGCAGCCGCAGGAGCCACGGCACGCTCGGGTCAGTCGGTCGCTCGGTCGTCGTTGCGGAGGCCACGTCGGCGACAGTGTGCCTGACGATGGCGGGCGAGAGGAGCCGCTGCGCGGCGCGATCGCCCGCGGGCAGCTCGGCCGCGCTCACAGATCCGCCGCGACGGTGAGCTCCGCCACCATCGACTCGACGTGTGAGCCGGCGAGCGCCTGCACCACCGGGATGCGCACTCCGGCGACGACGACGACGTCGGCGCTCGGCGAGAGCACGAAGTCGGGACCAGTGAACAAGATCGTGCCGCCGGTGCCGTGCTCGCGCTGTCCCTCGAGGGTGCGGACGCGCGCGTCGACGCGGGTGTCGACCGACCATCGCAGCGCCACAGCCTCGGTCGCTTGATACTGGCCGGCTGCGGTGACGCGGAGTGACTCGCCGGGCGCCTCGCCATCCATCGTGCCGAGGCGCGCGTAGCCAACGACGCTCGCGAAGAACGAATAGGGCAGCGCGAAGAACGCGTACGAGACGCCGAGGAGTGGGCTCCACACGCCGGTGCCGGGGAGCAGATCGTGCGGGAGTCCGGCGTCGTCGGAGCTTGCCTGGCCAGTCGGCGCAGCGACCCCGCCGACCAGCGCGATCAGGTGGCGCGGCGCGAGCGCGCGGTCGCGGTAGACGAACCAGCGCGCGCGCGCCTCGACGTCACCGAACGACATCGCATCGCGCGGACTCGCGCCGGCGATGGACACGGATCGGTAAAGGAGCGGCGCCTCGATCGAGAGCGTGAGCCGGTCGAGCGGCGACCACGCGATGGCGAGATCGCTGCGTCCCTCGACGATGTGCGCGGCATCGATACGATCACCGCGCGCGCGCAGTCGCAGCGCGACGCGGAGGCGACCGGCGAACGGCTGCTCGTTGCCCATCACGGTGAGCGTCGGATCGCCACAGCCGCACGCCGCGCATGCGAGCGCTCGCGACGGAAACAGGGATGCGCCGACCGAAGCGCCCCAGAGGACGACGACGACGACGAGCGACAAGCACGATCGGCCGCTGGACACGGCACGCAAATACGCTCCGCGACGGGGCGCGCCATGCGGCCGATCGTCGCAGGGCGACCACGCCGCGCGCGGCGCCGGGGTGCTACATGTCGGCGATGCCAACAGCATTCGTCGCGGGAGCCACGGGCTACACCGGTCGCGAGGTCGTGCGGGCACTGCGGGCGCGCGGCGTAGAGACACACGCACATGTACGGCCGGGTTCGGCGGCGCTCGAGCGGGTCGAGCCGCTGTTTCGTGAGGTCGGCGCGCAGCTCGACACGACGCCTTGGGACGAGACGGCGCTCATCGCGACGCTCGCGCGAATCCGCCCGGACGCGGTGTTTGCGCTGCTCGGTACGACCAAGGCGCGCACGCGCGAAGCGTCGAAGCGCGGCGACGACCCGAGCAAGCTCGGCTACGAGGCGGTCGACTACGGCCTGACGGCGATGCTGTTGCGCGCGGTGCGCGCCGCAGAAGTGCGCCCGCGCTTCGTCTATCTCTCGTCGGCGGGCGTGAAGGAGGGCAGCACCAACGCCTACCTCGAGGTGCGCGCGCGCTTCGAGCGCGAGCTGCGCGAGAGCGGCGTGCCCTACACCATCGCGCGGCCGAGCTTCATCACCGGGCCCGATCGCGAAGAAGACCGGCCAATGGAGCGCCTCGGCTCGGCCGTCGCCGACGCGGGCCTCGGTCTGCTCGGCGCGCTCGGCGCGAAGAAGCTGCGCGATCGCTATCGCTCGAACACCGCGGGGACTCTCGGCGCTTCACTGGTGCGACACGCGTTCGAGGCGACCTCTGCGAACGTCGTGCTCGAGTCCGAGCGGCTGCGCGACTGACCGTGAGCCGCTGATCCCCAATGCCAAGTGACCATCACCACCCATCGCCGAAATATGCCTCCATCGCTCCATCCTAAACCGCCGATCCGCACAGTTCCTCCTACGAAACCCTTCCTCGGGGGCGGGCTGGGAGGGCGAAGCCCCGCACGGACCGCACACAGCCCGCGCAGCGAAAAGCCGCGCAGCGCCTCACGGCAGGAGCACCGACCGCCCGGTATAGTGCGCCGGCGGCGCCTTCTCGAAGAAGCGCAGCGCGGTCGGCGCCAGATCGACGATGGCCGGATGCTCGCGCGGCAGCGCGCGATTCGAAACCAGAATGCCGGGCGTCTCGGCGACGTCGCTCGCGGCGTGATCGCCGCTCCACTTCTTCGGGTTGTCGGCGAATAGGCCAGGCGGCACGCCGCCGAGGATCGACTCCCAGCTCGTGCGGTAATTCTCCGCGAAGGCGAGCTGCAGATCCGGCGCCTCCGCGGCGCGCCCACCTTGGAATGCCGTGCTGCCGATATAGACGCGGCGTACGACGACGGCATTGTCGCGCTCGGTGTCGCGCACCGCCTCGAGTCCCGCCTTGATGCGCGCGCAGAGCGCCGCGACGTCCGCGGCGTTGACGATGCCGTCACGCTCGCGGCCGCGCACGTTCAGATAGATCTGCCCAGTGCCGAGCGCGTAGGCCTGTGTCGCCGACCAATCGACGTCGAGCAGGAAATCGCGCGGTGAGGCGTCAGCGCCATTGCGGAGTGTCAGATAGCCATTCTGCCGGAGCCACTGATTGACGTGCAGGCCACGGCGGTAGTTATGAAAGCCATGGTCGGAGATGATCAGCAGCGTATCGTCCGGCCCGAGCGCTGCGAGCGCGCGCCCGACGGTCTCGTCCATGCGCCGATATTGCCGCTCGATGGCGTCGCCATAGCGCTGCGCGAGCGCGGCGTCGTAGCGCGGGTGTTGCGGATCGATGAGCCGATAGAACATGTGTGAGGCGCGGTCGGTCGCGGTCGACACCCACAGCAACATATCCCAGTCGTTCTTCGCCATGCGCGCGTAGAGCATCTGCTGACGCTGACGCTCGATCTGATCCATCTCCCGCAGCCACAGCTCCTCGTCGACGACCTCTTCGTTGAGCGCGCTGGTGTCGTGATCCCAGCCGACCGTCTTGTAGAAGCCGTCGACGTCCGTGACGAGCTCGCCGGCGAACGTTTGCGGATAGCTGATCGGCGAATACTGGCGCGCCGGGTGAAACGAGATCGGCGTGAAGAACAGCCGCACGCCAGGCTGCGCCTCGAGCGCGATCATGCGCAGCAGGCCCTTCACCTCCGTGCCGTCGTGCTTGAAGGTGACCTCGATGAAGCCGCTCTCCTCGCGCACTGGCAGCACGTGATCGGTGCCGTCGAGCTTGACCAGCAGCGCATCCGGCGCGCCGTTCGCGCCTACGCGACTGCGGATCTCGACTGGCAGCGTCATCCGCGCGAGCGGCGTCGAGCCGGGGATCGTCGGCCCCGCAAGCGCGTAGCGCGCAACGCCGCCGACGACCTCGATGCGCGTCATCACGCCGCCGCCGACGTTGCGCTCACCATCGGTCACGTCGGTGCCGGCGTAGCTGAAGGTGCTGTTCGTCTCGCGCAGATCGGGGACGCCGAGCCCGCTGATCATGCGGCCGGCGCGCATCGGATCGGGCGGAAAGCTGTATGGGACGTTGATCGCGACGGTGCGCACGCCGTCGTCCGCGAGCGTCTTCCAGAACGGCTCACCGCTGCGCAGGTTGCGCGCGACGGGCGGGCCGGCCGCCTGCACTTCGAAGCTCGAGGTGCCCTGAAATGGCAGCACCGGCAGGCCGGTCGGCGCGCTGCTGTGGCGCCTGCCGATGAAGTCGAAGATGCCGTGATCGCCGGGCGGTGTGCCCGTGGCGAACGTGGTCCACGCGACCGGCGACTGCGGTGGATTCGTCGATGTGAGGTGTCGATACTGCCGGCCGCCGCTCGCCTTCATCAGCTTCGCGAGGTTCGGTAGCTTGCCCTCACCCGCCCAGCGCTCGAGCCAGCGCGGATCGACTCCGTCGAAGCCGAGCACGACGAGCCGCTTGGGGCGCGCCGCAGCGGCCGGCGGATTGCGTGGCGGATCGCTCTGGCTGCCGCGGCCGCTGCAGGCGACGAGGATCGCGCCCGACAAGAGAGCCGCGAAGAAGACGATCGCCGCGAGGCGCGCGGGCAGGTTGGGGAGGCGCATCGGCGCGCAATGTAGTCGGCGCACGATCGCGCGTGCAAGGCGGGCCGCGGTCGCGACTGCCGTCGAGTCGGCGCCGACTTCGGTTGAACCCACCCCCGTGCGTCGCTTACCCTCCGCCTCGATGCAACGCGCCTCGACTCTCGCCTCGGTCTCCTTCGCAGCGCTCGTGATCGCTGGAATCCTCGCGTGTGGCTCGGGCAGCGCGCCGACGCCGCCGCCGATCCCCGCAGTGCCCGTTCCTGTCACCGCGCCGAAGGTCGATCCGCTGGTGCCGCCGACCGAGACCGGCGACGTCATCGCGGTGACGATGCAGCGCCGCGCGCAGATGGTCGCCGCCGGCATGACGACGGCGACGCCGATCTTTCGCGGCACGCTCACGCAGGGCGCGACGCAAGACTTCCAGGCCGTCCTGCAGCCGGGCAAGTGCTTCAAGATCATCGGCATCGGCGGCATGAGCGTGCGCGACCTCGATCTGAAGCTGTTCGATCCGAACGGCGTGCAGCTGCAGCAGGACGTCGCGACGGACAACTATCCTGCGCTCGGCGTCGAGTCGCAGATCTGCCCGACCACCGCCGGCGCTTACCGCGTGCAGGTGCAGATGTATCAGGGCAGCGGCGACTTCGGCGTGCAGGTCTTCCAGACGCCCGGCTGAGCATGACGCGGCTGCTCTCTACGTCGCTCGCGCTCGCGCTCACCGTCGGGCTCGCGACGCGTCGGCGTTCTGCGCCGAGACGCGACCGCCGCGCGTGACGATCCGTCGGGAGCTGCTGATCGACGCGCTGCCAGACGGCGCGTGGCGCGCGCGTCGCGAGCACGCCCTGGCCCTCGCGGACGCGGCGATCGCTGCGATCGAGCCGACGCGCGTCACCGCGCGCGCCATCGCGCAGCTGCGCACGGAGCGGCGCCTTTCGCTCGACGGATGCCAGGTGATCGCGCTCGGCAAGGCGGCGCGCGCGATGGCCCGCGCGGCGTGTGAGCAGCTCCATCCATCGGGCGGGTTGGTGCTCAGCCACACGGCGGGCGACGACGACGCGCTCGCGCCGCTGCGGGTGCTGCGCGCCGATCATCCGCTGCCCTCGCGCGACGCGATCGCCCACGCGGACGAGGCGATCGCGCTGATGCGCAGCGCGCGCGCGGGTGACGTCGTGTTGTGCCTCGTCTCGGGCGGTGGCTCCGCGATGCTCGAGCGGCCGATCGACGGCGTCACGCTCGACGACCTCGCGCTGATCAGCCGCGTGCTGATGCGCGCGGGCGCGACGATCGAAGCGCTCAACGCGGTGCGTACGGCGCTGTCGGCGGTAAAAGGTGGGCGGCTGCTCGCGGAGGCAGCGGCGGGCGTTCACGTCGTCACGATCGTGATCGCCGATGTGCCCGGAAGCGCGCTCTCGCTGGTCGCCTCGGGCCCGACGGTCCCGCCGAGCGCATCGCGTGTCGACTCGGCGAGCATCGACGCAGCGACGGCGCTGCGCCACCTCGGCGTCGAAGAGCAGCTCGGCCCGCGCGTCGTCGCCGCGACCGTCGCCGGTGCTGCACGTGAGCCGGCAAAAGTGCGCGCGGACGTCTCGACGCTGCTCGCCGCGGACGATGGGACGGCGCGCGACGCGCTCGTCGACGCGGCGCGAGCGCGCGGTCTGCGCATCGGCGTCTTGCCGCGACGCTTGTCCGGCGAGGCACGCGAAGAGGGGCCGCGCTTCGTCGCGGAGGCGCGCGCGCTCGCGCGTGACGCGTCGCTCGACGGCGTCGTCGCGACCGGTGAGACCACTGTCGTCGTGCACGGCAGCGGGCGCGGCGGGCGCAACCAAGAACTCGCGCTCGCATCACTGGTCGAGGTCGGCGCGTGGGGCGAGCTGCTGCTCGCGCTCGCGACCGACGGGCAAGACGGCACGAGCGGCGCTGCGGGCGCGCTGGTCGATCCGCTGGTCGCCGCCGAGCACTCGCTCGGGACCCGCGAGCGCTTCGTCCGCGCGGCGCTGGTCGCGAACGACAGCGCGCGCTTCTGCGCGGCGCAGCGCTGCGCGCTCGAGACCGGGCCGACCGGCACCAACGTCGCGGATCTCGCGCTGTGGCTCCGCTGAGTGTCCCGCTGCGCGGCCGCACATCCGGCCAACGACGTGGCCATCGCGTGCCCATCAATGCGCACCGTGCGTTGATATTGCGAGGCCATGGCGGTCCGCAAGAGGCGCGCTGGTTTCTGGCCAGCGATCTGGCCATCTTGCGTCGATGAGCAAGTAGCGCTCAATGGATCGCGACGTCGAACGGCATCCGCGCGAGCGCACCGCCGGCGCGCACGTGCTGCATCGCGACGACGGAGCCGAGCACGGCGCGCAGCTCGGCCGGCAGCGCGAGCAACGCCGCGGAGTTCGCCTGCGCGTCGCCGTCGGTCTCGGCAGAGAGCGTGTCTGCGTCGAGCGGCTCGAGAGCCGACGCGCTGGCGCCGCTGGCGCTCAGCGTGTCGCCGAGCACGTACTCGAGCAGCGACGACGGGCGACGTGGGAGCACCACGACGGCGCTGTCGTCGCCGAGGCCGCCGAGCGTACGGGCGCGCGCGATCGCCGAGGCGAGACCGCCCAGGTGATCGACCAGACCCTCATGGCGCGCGACGTCGCCGCTGTAGACGCGGCCGCGGCCGAGCGCGTCGACGCGCGTCGCCGTCATCGGGTGGCCAGACGCGGTGCGGCCGGCGGAGACGCGCGACAAGAACTGGCGATAGAGCACGCGGATCTTCTGCGCGAGCAGCGCGCGCTCTTCCGGCGTGAACGCGCGATAGAGCGACTCGGCGCCCGCGTGTCGACCGCGCCCGGAGGACTCGATCGCGACGCCAAGGCGCGCGGCGAGCGGCGCGAAGTCGACCTTGCCGAAGAAGATGCCGATGGAGCCGGTGATCGTCGCCGGGTCCGCCCAGATCTCGTCGGCGGCGGCGGCGACGAAATAGCCACCGCTCGCGGCGATGGCGCCCATCGAGCAGATCACTGGCTTACGCAGCCGCGCGCGCACGACAGCGCGCCACATGCGATCGCTGGCGAGCGCGGAGCCGCCAGGTGAGTCGACCCGCAAGACGATCGCGCGGACGGTGGGATCGGCGGCGAGCGCGTCGATGGTGCGCACCGCCGTATCGCCGCCCGTCATGTGAATGCCGATGAACGGCACATCGATGTTGTCGCCGTCGACGATGTCGCCATCGATCACCACGACGCCGACGCGACCCTGAACGCCCCAGCTGCGCTCCGCGTTTTCCGGCAGCGCGTAGCGGCGCGTGTACGAAGCGCCCATCACGTCGGCGACGATGGCGTCGAGCTCGTGCGTGTCCGCGGTCGCGTCGATCAGGTGCGCTGCGACCGCTTCATCGGCGAGATACGGGCCGCCGTCGACGAGCGCTGCGGCGCGCTCGGCAGAGACGCCGAGATCGCGGCCGAGATCACTGGTGAAGCGCGTGTAGATCGAGTCGAGCAGCGCGCCGCGCTCGAGCCGCGCGGAGTCGCTCGAGCGGTGATTCTGCAGCTGCTCGACTGCGCTCTTGAAGCGGCCGATGCGCACGAAGTCCGCGCGCACGCCGACGTTCTGCAGCACATCGCCAAGCAGCAGCACATCGCTCGATGGGCCGACCAAGCGCACGCCGCCCGCCGGATCGACGACGGTGCGATCGGCGCCAGCGCACGCATAGAGCTCGCCGCCGGTGCCCGCCTCGAGATGACAGACGACGTGTTTGCCCGCGGCGCGCAGCGACGTGATCAAGAGGCGCAGCTCTTGCGCGTACGCCATCGGCACCGGGCTGCCTTGGGCGCGCAGCACCACGCCCGCGATGCGCGGATCGTGCAGCGCGCGATCGAGCTGCAGCACCATCGCGACCATCTGCCGCTCGCTGCCGACGCTCAGCTTCAGGTCGAGCACGTAGCGCTCACGCGGCAGACCGGGACGCGTCGCGCCCTCGACACGCGCCGACCAGAACGCGCCCGGCCCGCCGTTCGCCGTCGGCCCGATCAGCACGCCACCGGCGACAGAGAGCTGATCCCACTGCACGCGCAGGCCCGCGCTGACGACGACATCTGCGTTGCCGGCGCCGACATCATTCGCCTCGACCGACGCGAGCAGATCGCCGAACGACAGCACGCGCAGCGAAGCCGCGCCGCGGATGCCGATGCGCCGATCGGTGTCGACCGCCCCTGCGACATCGAGGGTCAGCGCGTTGGTGCCGAACGGGCGCAGCGCGGCGGCGAGCACGAACGAGCGCGGGACGTTGCCGCGCAGCGGATCCCTGTACGCCGACGCGGTGAGATCGCGCGCCAGAAACGAAACCGCGAGCGTCGGCGACGGGCGCCACGAAGCGGCGAGATCGACGGCGACAGCGCCATCGAGACTCCCGCTGAAGCCCGCCGTCTGCGTGAGAAAGCGTAGGTCCGCGCCGAAGCCCCAGTTCGGATCCGGGGACCACGCGAGCGCGAGGCTGCCCGCGCCGATCGTGCCGCGCCCATCGTTGAGCATGCGCGACCAAGCGCCCGCGCCGATCGAGACGCCGAAGAGCAGCGGCGTCGCCGCGTAGACCGCGTGCCCCGCCTGATCGAGCACATCGTTCTCCGGCCCCGCCGAGCCCGCATAGACGACGCTCCACGTGCGCAAGAACGACAGCGCCGCGGGGTTGAAGTCGACGGCGAGCGCGTCATC